>Ga0209348_1001384_pt1 | contig 11824 bp, 12 predicted proteins | sample ETNvirenome_2_30_FD_184065 | JGI IMG/M metagenome (GOLD analysis project Ga0209348, IMG submission 184065) | Marine viral communities from the Pacific Ocean - ETNP_2_30 (SPAdes) (version 2) | ecosystem: Environmental > Aquatic > Marine > Oceanic | place: Pacific Ocean | collected 2013-06-22 | reverse complement strand
ATACAAGAACTTTTAATACAGGTAATTTAACAATAGCACCAAATGGTTCTGAAAAAATAGGTGGTGTTGCAGCAAGTGCAAAAATGGATGTAAAAGGTCAAGCAGGAACTTTTGTTTATGTTGATGGCACTGAAGGTTGGATCAATGTTCAAAATGCAGAAGATACAGAGACAGGAGCAGATCCTTATTCAGTAGATTTTTTATGCATCGCTGGAGGAGGTGGTGGAGGTGGACCACAAGGTAGTTACGGTGGTGGTGGAGGAGGAGCCGGTGGATATCGTGCTTCTTATAATTCTGAAGCGTCTGGTGGTGGAGGTAGTTCAGAAAGTGCTTTAACATTTAATCCTGCTACAGTTTATACAATCACAATTGGTGGTGGAGGTGCTGCAGGAGGAAGTAATAGTAATGGTGTTGCTGGTCAAAATAGTTCTATCGTGGGTTCTGATATAACGGATATTAACTCTACTGGAGGTGGATACGGAGGATCATCAAGTAATACTGGAGGATCTGGAGGTTCTGGTGGAGGTGGTGGTTACAACCAAGCTGGAGGTTCAGGAACAAGTAATCAAGGATACGCTGGAGGAGCAGGTGTTGCCGCTTCAAATGATGGAAAAGGTGGAGGTGGTGGTGCCGGTGCGGCAGGTGCAAACGGAACAGGAAGCACTGGAGGAAATGGAGGAACTGGGGTAGCTTCAACAATCACAGGATCATCAGTAACAAGAGCTGGTGGTGGTGGAGGTGGTTCAGGAGCTGGAAGTGGTTCTGGTGGAACAGGTGGTGGTACAGGTGCTGGAGGTGGAAACGCAAGTGCAAATACTGGATCAGGTGCAGGTGGTGCTAGTGGAGGAAGCACTAATGCTGGAGTTGGTGCAACTGGTGTTGTTATTTTAAGAATGCCAACTGCAAATTATTCAGGAACTACAACAGGAGTTCCTACTGTTACAACAAGTGGTTCAGATACAATTTTAACATTTACAGGGTCAGGGAGTTACACAGGATAATGGCATATTTTGCAAAATTAGGAATTGGCAATATAGTTGAAACAGTGGTGGTTGTTAATGATAGTATTGCAACAACTGAACAAGCAGGGATAGATTTTTTAAATAATTTATATGGTTCAAGAGATGTATGGAAACAAACATTTACTGATGGAAGTCAAAGAAAAAATTATGCTGGAACAGGTTATACATACGATGAAATAAAAGATGCATTTATTCCACAAAAACCTTTTAATAGTTGGACATTAAATGAAACGACTTGTAAATGGGAAGCACCAGTTGCTTATCCTGATGATGGGCAAAAATACATTTGGAATGAAGAAACAATAACATGGGATTTAAATGAGTGAAGTAAAGGTAAATAAAATAAGTCCAAGATCCGGGACAACTGTTACACTAGGAGATAGTGGGGATACTTTTACAGGTTCTCAAACAGTTGCTAACGCAGCATTACAAGGTTCCGGACAAATTACAATCAACGGTCAAGCAGTAGCGCTTGGTGGATCTATTACTTTAACTACAGAAACAAGACCAACTTTTTCATCTATTACACCATCAACAATTGAAAACACACAAACTACTTGTGTTATAGCTGGTGGTAGTTTTGTATCTGTGCCTTTAGTTACAGCTATCAATAACTCTACAGGCGCACAAGTTATAGCTGATGAAGTAGCTTTTAACTCAGCGTCACAGATTACAGTTAAGTTTACTTTACCTGTTGATGGAACTTATAAATTATATATTGAAAACCCAGATGGTAATGCGGTGCAAACAGGTGCTGTATTAACTGTTTCTGATGCACCAGCATGGGTAACTGCAGCAGGGTCATTAGGAGAATTTGCTGCAGGATCAACTATTTCAACAATTACAATTACAGCAACTAACGCTACATCTTTTTCAGTGCAATCAGGATCTTTACCAACAGGTCTGTCGTTGAATACTGGCTCTGGTTCTGCTACAATAACAGGAACCGTATCGAGTGGAATTACTTCAGATACATTGTTTAGTTTTACAGTTCGAGCGACAGATGCGGAAGCACAAACTGCGGACCGAGCGTTTACTATACAAGTAACAACAGGAGCAAATAACTCAGGAAGATTTAACTAGGATAATATTATGGCAAACAGTTATTTATCAAGATCAGTATCAAGTGCAGGAAATAGAAAAACTTTTACTCTATCTGCTTGGGTTAAAAGAGGTATAATAAGTTCGGGAGAACATAATATATTTGGAAATTCTGACAGCGGTTATAATAATGGTTTTGTAGTTAAATTTAATTCTTCTGACCAACTAAGAGTTATTATGCAAGACTCAAGTAATTATGAAAAAAAACCAAATAGATTATTTAGAGATCCTAGTGGATGGTATCATTTAGTTATTCAAGTTGATACTACACAATCTACAGCGACCGATAGAGTTAAAATATGGGTCAATGGTGTGCAAGAAACAAGTTTTGCTACAGACACTATGCCTTCTCAAAACTATGATACTCACTGGAACAACACTACACAAATTACTACAGTAGGTAGGGCTGGTAACTATAATGGAGATTATTATGATGGTTATATTTCTCATGCTTCAAATGTAGATGGAGCTGTAGTAGCTCCAACTGTATTTGGTCAAACAGATTCTACATCAGGTATTTGGAAATTTAAATCACCTGCTGGGGTTACTTGGGGTACAAATGGTTTTCATTTAAAATTTGAAAACTCTGGTAATTTAGGTTTAGATAGTTCAGGTCAAGGAAATAATTTTACAACTAACGGAGATTTAAAACAATCACTTGATACACCATCAAATGTTTCTACTTTATTTAATACATTGTTTACAAAAACTTCTCCAGCGACCACAAACATGGGTAACACAAGAATAGATCAAGGATCAACTGCTTGGAAATCAAGAATAACAACTCTTGGTGCATCATCTGGAAAATGGTATGCAGAATTTAAAGCAGGAACTATTGATTCTTCAAATAAATATAATCAATTTGGAGTTGTACATGAAAGTATTTTACACGCAGGTAATTTTTCTTATGTTGGAGAAAGTGACTTTGGTTGGGGTTTAAATTGGAGTGGTAGTGTTAATCATAATGGTGCAAATATAAGTGGTTATACTTCGTTTACTACTGGAGATATTATAGGTGTTGCTATGGATTTAGATAATCATAAAATATATTGGAGAAAAAATGGAGATGCTTGGATGAACAGTGGAGACCCTACTTCAGGTTCAACAGGAACAGGAGCGCAATCTTTAGACACAGGTAAAAATTATTTTTTCGCAGCATCTGTATATGGTAATGAATGTTTTTTAAATAATGGAGATGGATTTTTTGGTACAACAGCTATAACTTCTGCAGGTTCAAATGGTAATGGATCTTTATTTGAATATGATGTACCATCAGGATATTACGCGTTAAATACAAAAAATTTAAATACATATGGATAGAATATAATTATGGCATACGCATCGATTACAAAACCTAGTTTACACTTTAACACTAAAATTTATGCTGGTAATGGTTCTTCAAATGCTCAGACAGGAGTAGGATTTCAACCTGATTTATTTTGGTGTAAATCAACAACTAATGCAGAAAACCATACTTTAATTGATGCGGTAAGAGGTGTTGGTTATGGTTTAACTTCAAATTCAACTGCCGTACAATATTCTGGAACTAACTTTGGTTCTTTTGATAGTGATGGTTTTACTTGGAGTGGTAATTTAGGTTCTGGTAATGAAAATGGTCAAACTTATGTATCATGGAATTGGAAAGCAGGAGGTGGTCAAGGTTCATCAAATACAGCTGGTTCTATAAATACAACTTACACATCAGTTAACACTACAGCAGGTTTTTCAATATCACAATATACAGGAACAGGTTCAAATGCAACTATTGGTCATGGTTTAGGTGTTGCGCCGTCAATGGTAATTACAAAACAACTTGGTCAATCAAGAGATTGGGGAGTTTATTATAGAGCAATGGGAGCAGGTAATTATATGAATTTAAATGCTAGTGGAGGTGAAACTGGTAGTTCTACTCATTGGAATAATACTGACCCAACTACTACAGTTTTTTCTGTAGGAACTTCTGACCAAACTAATAAATCTGCTGGAGTATATGTAGCGTATTGTTTTGCTGAAATAAAAGGATACTCAAAAATGGGTGTCTACGTTGGAGATGGTTCTTCAGATGGACCTTTTGCTTACACTGGATTTAAACCTGCTTGGATTATGTGGAAAAAACATAATGCTTCAAATGAAGGTTGGATGATGTGGGATAATAAAAGAAGTGTAGATAATCCAAATGATAAATATATGACAGCTAATGGAGCTGGTTCAGATAGCACTAGAGATACTTTTGATATATTAAGTAATGGATTTAAAATTAGAACTACCAATGGAGATTCTAATCAAAGTAGTTCAAATTATTATTACATAGCGTTTGCAGATGAACCTATTGTAGCTAACGTAGGAGAAGGTATACCGGCAACGGCAAAATAATCATGAGTAGTATATTAAAAGTAAACACACTTAGAAACGAATCAGGTGATCTTATCACAATTGGAGAATCGGGTGATGTTATTAAACAAAATGGTATACCTATTTCTGGTGTTCAAGGAACATCATCAAATCCAATTGTTTTTAAAGTAACAGTTGCTGCAAAAACTTCTGGTAATGTTTACAATGGTGCAGGTAGTTCTAATGCATATTATATTAATGGCATAGAAGCTCCAGCTATTTACATTGAAGGTAACGAATCTGCAAGTTATGAATATTATTATAGATTTGATCAATCAGATTCATCTAATGGAAATGGTGGTGGACACCCTTTAAGATTTTATTTTGATGCTAACAAGTCAACTCAATTTACAGTAAATGTAACAACAAATGGTACACCTGGTCAAGCAGGTGCTTACACACAAATACAAGTTGGTAGTAGCGTACCAAACGTTTTATATTATGGATGTAGTAGTCATGGCTTTATGGGAAATAAACTTATTAATCCTGCTACAAGAACTCTTAACACAGGTGGAGTTGGTGTAAAATTACCAAGTGGATCTCCAAGCGCAGGTCAAATTTTTAAAGTCTCAAGTGTAGCTAATGGTATTGCTGAATTTACATATGGATCAGCAGTAACATTTCCAACTATTTCATCTATCAGTCCAAGTGTTATTGAAAACACTGCAACAAATGTTGTAATTACTGGTACAAATTTTGCGGATAGTTCAACACCGCCAACTGTTGACGCAATCAATGCATCTACAGGTGCGATAGTTACTGCAAACTCTGTAACATTTACAAGTGCAACTTCTATAACTGCAAACTTTACATTACCAGTTGATGGTACATATTTTTTAAGAGTAGAAAATAGTGATGGTCTTGCAGCAAGATCAGCTTCTGCGTTATTAACTGTATCCGATGCACCTGCGTGGACAACTGCGGCAGGAAGTTTAGGATCAGTTTCAAGTGGCGATTCTATTAACTTTACAGTAGCGGCTACTAATGCTACAAGTTTTGCAGTACAATCTGGATCATTACCTGGAGGTGCAAGTATAAACAACTCTGGTGTAATATCAGGTACAGAATCAGGCTCAACGCAAACAACAACGTATACATTTACTATACGAGCAACGGATGCACAGGGCCAAACAGCGGACCGTCAGTTTACAATTACAATATCTCACGGTTCATCAGGAGGAGCACAGTTTAACTAATGTCAGGTACAATATTACAAAGAACACAATCTGGGACACCAACAGATTCTAAAAAGGCCACAATATCAGTTTGGATAAAACTAGGTAATCATGTTGGTAATTTTAATGCAGGAATATTTGGTGCTCATGTTTCTGGAGATTATAATGGAAATGGTAATGTACAAATAGGTTTTTACAATGGTGGTTTATATGCTTGGTTTAAAGATGGTGGTTCAACTTACTATAAACAAGAAAGCACGAAAAGATTTAGAGATCACACTGCTTGGTATCATTTAGTTTATAGATATGACACTACACAAGCATCAGGTAGTGATAGAATTAGAATATATGTAAATGGTGAGGAAATAACTTCATTTGCATCAAGTTCTGGGCCACCTCAAAACACAAACATACAGATGAATGCAGCTAGTAGAGTTATAAGAGTTGGAACATATAATTTTTTAAATGGAACTGCTAATAATTTTGATGGCTGTATGTCACATTATCATTTTTGTGATGGTTATTCTTATGCTCCTACAGAATTTGGTTCTACAGATAACACAACTGGAGAATGGAAAATAAATACTTCTCCTAACGTTCAATATGGAACTAATGGGTTTTTAATTTTAAAAGATGGTAATACGATATCTGATCAATCATCTAATAGTAATGATTTTTCATTAGGTTCAGGTACACTTACAAAAACAGAAGATAATCCAAGTAATATATTTTGTAATTTAAATCGTTTAGCGACAGGAAATTCTGCTCCAACTTTTTCAAAAGGTAATAATAGAGTTACTGCTAACGCAACTGGTTATCAATTTTCATGTGGAACTATTGCAGTTCCATTAACAGGTAAATGGTATTGGGAAGTAAAAGCTAATGACAATGTAAATGGTTCATCTACTGAATACCTTATAGGTGCTGTTTTAGAAAGTAGGCTAGAAGCATCTGGTAACTTTGCAGAGTTTGCTGCTGATGGTATTACTCAATATGGAAGTGTAAGTCCTAATATAGGTCAAAATGATATAATAGGTGTTTCAGTTGATAGAACTGCAGCTACTTTAAAAATATATAAAAATAATTCTTTAATCCTTACTAAGTCAAGTTTACCCGCAGAATTAATATATCCTATGGTTACTGTTTTTGGTAGCGTAAGTGCTGATGCAAATTTTGGTAATGGATATTTTGGCGGAACAGCAGTATCTAGTGCAGGAACTAATGCTAGTAATAATGGAATATTTGAGTATGATGTGATACCAAGTGATGCAAACGCTTTATCAACAAAAGGATTAAATTTATAATGGCTTATACTACAATTAATAAACAATCAGCACACTTTAATACTAAGCTGTATACGGGTACAGGCTCATCTAATGCACAAACAGGTGTTGGTTTTCAACCAGACTTTACATGGATTAAATCAAGAGATAGTTCATCTTATAATAATCTTATTTTTGATGCTGTTAGAGGTGCAACAAAGTATGTAAAATCTGACGCAAATAGTGCAGAAAATACTTTAGCACAAAGTTTAAAAAGTTTTGATACAGATGGATTTACAGTTGGAACTGAAGCTGATGTAAATAATAATAGCACTAGTTATGTAGCTTGGAATTGGAAAGCTGCTGGTTCAAGTTCATCGAATTCAAATGGTTCAGTAACTTCAACTGTATCTGCAAATACAACATCAGGATTTAGTATTGTCAAATGGACAGGCACAGGTGCTAATGCAACTATTGGACATGGTTTGGGTGTAGTTCCAAAAATGATTATAGTAAAAGACACTGACGCAAACGATAATTGGAATATTTATCATGCGAGCATAGGTAATGATAGTCATTTACATTTAAATCTTACTAATGGAAATAGTGGAAGTAGTACATACTGGCAAGATTATACTCCAACGAATAGTATTTTTTATATAGGATCTGATCCTGCTATTAATGCTTCTGGCAATGAGTTTATAGCTTACTGCTTTGCAGATATAACTGGTTTTAGTAAATTTGGAAAATTTACAAGTAAGGGAGATGATGATGGTGTATTTGTTAATACTGGTTTTGCTCCACAATTAGTTATGCTTAAACCTCTTGCAACAGATACTTGGTCAAACTGGTATGTTTTTGATAATGTAAGAAGAGATTTTAATTTAAATGATAAACCATTATACTGGAATTTAGCAACAAGAGAAGCATACTATGGTGGTTCACCTGCATCTAACTATGCACAAATAGATATACTTTCTAATGGATTTAAAATTCGTAGAGATGGTAACTGGGGCCCAGGTGCAAGTAATCAAGCATCAGTTTATATGGCCTTCGGTCAAACTTTGGTAGGATCTAATAACGTCCCAGTAACTGCGAGGTAACCTCGCATGTATTTCGGTGCTACACCCTTTGCAGCCGCACCCTTCTCAGATGTAGGGTTTAATCCTAACGCATTTGTCAATGTCCTTGGATCACAGATCAATGTCAACATTGGTAATTCTACAACTGTTGGTCAAGCCAACGTATCAGTCACAGGTAAACGAGTAAACATATCTACCGGTAATGTAACTATTATTGGTAAGGCAAGAGAAGTATTATCTGGCAATGGATTAGAATTAGGCATCGGTAATGCAGAAGCATCAATTGGTAAAGATGTACCAGTTACAGGTAATGGTTTTGAATTAGGTAATGGAACTGTTACTACAACAGCTGGTGCTAAACCAACTATTATAGGTAATGGTTTAGATCTAGGAACAGGTCAAGTAACTATTATTGGTGAATGTAATTTATCAGTTACAGGTAATGGTATTGAAATAGCTTTAGGTAATGCTACAGCTAAAGCAAATGCTACAGCGATTGTAACAGGTAAGAGATTTAACGTTGGTACAAGCGACGTAACTGTAATAGCTAAAGCCAAAGCTTTACCTTCTGGAGAAGGTTTTGAAATTGGTACAACTGATGTTAATATAAAACAATGGGATGGTATTGTACCAGGTGCTACACAGACCTGGGTGCCTATCCAAACAAGTAGAGGATAATATATGTTTTTTGGAGCAACAGCCTTTTCAGCAACAACATTTGCCGGTGTAGGTATTCAAAATGTTGTAGTATTACCTAATGGTAATAGAATAAATGTTGCTATAGGGAACACAGCAGTTGATTTAATTACTAGAGTTCCTGTAACAGGGAAGCAATTAAACCTTGCAACTAACACGGTAGATGTGATATCATGGATACCGATAGATCCAAATGCAACAGGAGTTTGGGTACCTATCGATCCGAATAATCCGTAGGAGAAATATATGGCGTCAAGTACATCAAGTGATTTAAAACTAGAACTGATAACGACAGGTGAAAAGTCAGGTACCTGGGGTACAATCACAAATACAAATTTACAAATATTAGAACAAGCAGCATCAGGTTATATATCATTAGCAGTAGGATCTGGTGATGTTGCTTTATCTTTAGCAAACCATGCTACAGCAAATGGTAAAAATTTATATTACAAACTAACTGGTACATTAACTGCAAACAGATCAGTTACTATGCCAGATTCTGCAGAAAGAGTATTTATAGTAGAAGATGCTACAACTAGATCAGCTTCAAATTACACGCTAACAGTTAAAACTGTATCAGGCACAGGACTTGTATTACCAGTTGGGTCAACAACTGTACTATATTCTGATGGTACAAATATTACAGGAAAACTACAAACAAAAGGTTACTACACACCAAGTGCTACTTATACAACAGTCAATGGTGATCAAGTTTTAATTAATACATCTGGTTCTGGTATTAATGGTCCTATTACAATTAATTTACCTGCATCACCTGTTATTGGAAATGAAGTAACATTTATAGACAGTGGTAACAATTTTGCATCTAACAATTTAACGGTTGGAAGAAACGGTTCCAATATAAATGGTGCTGCTTCTAATTTAGTTGTTTCAGCAAACGCTTCGGCTTTTACGTTAGTATATGTTAATGCTGCAAGAGGCTGGGTCTACAAAGATAAAATATAGGAGCATGGATCATGGCTCTAATTGATTTCAAAGTCTTACCTGGAATAGACAAACAAAACACTGACTCTGGTGCAGAGTTTAGATGGGTTGATTGTGACAATACAAGATTTAGATATAGTCTACCAGAAAAAGTAGGGGGATGGTCATCACTTGTTACAGATACAATCGTAGGTGTTGCAAGAAGACAATTTGCGTTTGTTGATCTGGATGGTAACCGATATGTTGCTATTGGTACAGATAAATTTTTACTTATATATTTCGAGGGACAATTATATGATGTTACACCTTTAAAAGCAACATTAACATCTTGTACTATCGCAACAACTAGTGGTTCAGCTGTTTGTTCTATAACAAAATCAAATCATGGTTTATCAGCAGGTGATATTGTATTATTAGACAACGTAACTTTACCAGGTGGTACAGGTTATCAAAACTCTGACTTTGAAGATAAACTATTTCAGGTAACTTCTATTACAAGCACAAGTGTATTTACAATTACACAAGCTAGTAATGCTGGTGCAACTGTATCAGCAGGTGGTAGTTTAGAAGTTAAACCTTATGAACAAGTTGGTCCCGCAGAACAATCATATGGTTATGGTTGGGGTATTGACACTTGGGGTGCAGGTAATTGGGGTGAAGCAGCAGCTGCATCTAATGTATCTCTTGAACCCGGTCTTTGGTCATTAAGTAATTTTGGTGAAGTATTGATTGCAACTATTGCAAACGGTAAAACATTTACATGGAATGCAGGTGATCCAGCAAGGCTAACAACTAGAGCATCAACAACAACAACTAATTTTGCAACAGGTAGTAATCCTACTGCAACAAGGGTAACACTTGTATCTCCAACAACTAGACACTTAATTCATTTAGGTACAGAAACAACAATAGGAAACACTGCAACACAAGACGATATGTTTATAAGATTTTCTGATCAAGAAGATATAAACGATTATAGTCCTACAGCAATTAATTCTGCAGGTTCACAAAGATTACAAGATGGCACAAAAATTATGGGTGCCTTGAAAGCAAAAGAAGTAATTCTAGTTTGGACTGATAATGCTTTATATACAATGAAATTTATTGGTGCACCTTTTACATTTGGTTTTGAACAAGTAGGTACGAACTGTGGATTAATAGGTAAAAATGCTGCTGTTGAAATAGATGGTACTGCATTTTGGATGTCACCAAATGGCTTCTTTATGTTTGATGGTACAGTTAAATCATTACCATGTAGTGTTGAAGATTTTGTATATGACTCAGCAGATACTACAAAAGGTCAACAAGTATACGCAGGATTAAATAATCAGTTTACAGAAGTTATTTGGTATTACCCATCAACAGGATCTGATTACAATGATAAGTATGTTGTATTTAATTATGGTGAACCTTTAAAAGGTGGTGTTTGGTATATAGGAACTGAGGCTAGAACATCATGGATTGATGCAACAGTTTACCCTACACCTTTTGCAACTAAGTTTGACGACAACGCATCAGGTACTTTTCCCGTTATTGTAGGTCAATCAGGACTAGGTCAAACTACATTTTTTGAACATGAAGTGGGTACAGATCAAGTTAATCCTGATGGTAGCACAACAACAGTTACATCATTTGTAAAATCATATGATTTTGATCTACAATCAAGATCACAAAATGCACAAGGTAGATCTACAGGACCGACTATTGCAGGTGAAGTATTTCTTGCTATGAGAAGATTTGTACCTGATTTTAAAACATTACAAGGTAATGCAAAAGTAACATTGGCTGTAAAAAGATACCCACAACAGTCTGAAACAACTACAACTTTAAGTCCCTTTACAATAACATCTAGCACTGATAAGAAAGATACTAGAGCAAGAGGAAGATTTGTTAATATAAAAATAGAAAATGATTCTTCTTCTGAGTCTTGGAGATTTGGTACTTTTAAGATAGATGTACAACCTGATGGAAGACGATAATGGCTAAGATAGTAGTAAGATTACCTGAACCAAAAGAAGAGTATGATGTCTCTAACCAAAAACAAATTAACAGAGCAATTGCTTTGATCACAGAACAGCTAAATTCAACATTTTTAAACGAACAAAAACAGGAGCAAGAAAGATTTTCTTGGTTTATAGGTGGCTAATATA
>Ga0209348_1001381_pt1 | contig 11837 bp, 18 predicted proteins | sample ETNvirenome_2_30_FD_184065 | JGI IMG/M metagenome (GOLD analysis project Ga0209348, IMG submission 184065) | Marine viral communities from the Pacific Ocean - ETNP_2_30 (SPAdes) (version 2) | ecosystem: Environmental > Aquatic > Marine > Oceanic | place: Pacific Ocean | collected 2013-06-22 | reverse complement strand
GCTTGTGCTAGTAGTAGACACACTGCCATCGCTTTGAACGTAGTAATCAGAACCTATTGTCAACGAGGACTGCTTGCTGTTGATGCTGCCCTTGACGTTGATCTTGCCTGTTGCGGTGTCTGATATCGCAGCATCTGCTAGACCAAGGAAGTTTGTCGCGGTGAGATTTGTTGAGATGTCTGAGTAAACAACTCCTGTGCCATAATTGCTGTTTGATTGGTCAGTGAAAACAATTGCGTTGTTTTTAAGGGTAGAATTGTACGCTACACTTATATAGTCAGTAAGCCCACTAGAACCGTTAAACAAAATAGTTGTCCCTAGTGTTGCTGTAACGCTTGAACCTGAGCCAGATAAAGTGACACTATTTACTGTACCTTGTCCGGTGCTGGACGATCCTGAGTAGGCTAAAGTTACTTTCTGTGCATTAGAATCATAAGCGACATCAATGCCGTAATTATTTATTACTCCAGCCGTGCCAGAAACAGCGACAGCAGTTCCCCAGCTAACAGTCTTTCCACTTAGATCAAGCGAACCTCCCCTTATCTGTAACTCTCCGCTGCTGTTGTTTGCTTTGTATGCCATCATTACATGAGTGGTCGAAGCATCATACGCTACTCTTGGTCTTGTGATGTTGTTCGTACCAACCACTCCAGCCGATCCAAGAGACAAAGCTGTATAAGAAGAACCACTGGTCACTTGAGCCACGTTGTATGTAGCTCTACTAGAACTTGCAGTGTTCTTATAGACCAAGACAAGATAATCTTGACCACCCGAAGCAAACGCTGCTAGACCGGGCGTTCCACCATTCGTAGAACCATTTGGCTCATACTCACCGCCTGCATTTGATGGAGTCGTCCCGCTGATAGAAATCATGCGAAGGGATATTCTTCCACCGTTTTTGGAATACGCATAAGCAAACCTATCTCTTGTGGGACAATACGCAAGATCACCATCAGCACCTTGGTTATCATCCAGCGCGACTTCTGAGCCAAAACTGATCGACGTTCCTGATACAGTGCCAACAATTACATAGGCTCGATAATACCCTTCCGAATTTGAAGAGTACCCTATGAGTACCTTGCCTCCACCAGCAGCAATACATACGTCGAGGGTATAATGTGATTTGAAAACAACTGGAGTACCCCAAGTAATCGTTGTCCCCGAAACAGAACCCACAACTGCGTAACCATAATTATTTGAGTTAAGGTAATAAGCAGCGACAATACGGTCATTTGTAGCATCGTAGGCTACGCTATTGTAATTACCTTGAGCAGAGTTATAGACTGCCTCAGAACCGACCCCTGCTGCTGTTTGTGCAACCTGCGACACAGTGCCATCAGAGTTCAAAACCACAGGCTTGCCAGAAGCTATTGTGCCACTGGCCGTGAAATCGACAATGTTCTGCCCACCACCGCTGGGCAGCAGATCAGAAAGATTACTCATTACACGCTCCAGCCTATAGTGCCGTTGATGTAGGTCATCACGATCTCAGCAAAGTTCTTGTCGAAAGTCAGATCGCTTGCGCTACTGGCAATGTTTGAGCTGTTCCTCGCTACCGTAAAGTTCGTAGTCTCTGCTGCACCTGTACCGTCTTTAATTACCACGACATCTCCTGCACTAGGAGAGGATGGCAGCGTAATCGTTATACTACCAGCGGTTACCACGATGTAATCCCTGTTGTTCGCCGTATAGTTGCCGCTCTTCAGAAGCGGGACTATCGCACCAGAGCCGCCGTTGGCAAATGGTAGGACGCCTGATACGTTTGCAGTCAGACTACAGTAGGTGGTCGCTGTAGAGCCTGTACCGCCGTTGCCTGTAGGTAAAGTGCCTGTAACTTGAGAAGCTAGGTCCACACCTGACAAAGCGCCGCCAAGAGTCAGGCTCCCTGAACTTGTCACCGTACCGGACAGACTTATTCCGTTTACCGTGCCCGTGCCCCCCACACTGGTAACTGTTCCGTCTCCTACGTCCACTTGACCCAAGGCATCTACTACGGCAGCCCCAGAACCCGCACCATCAAGATAGACGATCTTAGCCGCCCCAGTAGGTATAGTGACGTTAGCACCAGAGCCTTGGCTGATATTTATAGACTGACTTCCGCTAGTGGCATTTTCTATCCACATAACACGAGAGACGGTATTTGGCCCTATAGTCAGTGTTCTAGTGGTGCTTAAACTTGTGCCAGAGGTCACCTTAAAGTAAAGGGCACGAGCTGGATCAGTAGCCCCGTCTGCTACTGTTGTCGTAGCATCCCCGTCTGAACTGAAAGCTGCTTGCGTAGCAAACCCTAATGATTCTCCAATCAGCTCTAAATTAGTATTTGTGCTTGTGCCCCAAGTGCCGCTTTCGTCACCTGTGGCGATTTCTTTCAATCTTAAATTATTTACATAAGTTGCCATGGTTAAACCTCATTAAGCAGCAGTGTCCACTTCTACCCATCCGGGTGTTTGCGAATCATCTACCTGTGACCAGTTAGGTGTTTGTGAATCATCCACTTGTGACCAACCTCTGATTTCCACAGTGCCTACCGCGCCTGTGCCTGATACACCTGTGGGGATTATAGTTTCATCAACGGCAATTGATACAGTGCCAATCGCCCCTGTTCCTGATACTCCTGTAACTGATGGGACCACTGTGGCGCCATCAGCGCCTATTTGTCCTGTTCCCAACACCCCCGTAGGGATGACATTTCTATCATAGATAGGCACCACTGTGCCTATGGCACCCGTGCCTGATACACCCGTAATCGTGGGCACTACAGCATCAGTTGCACTGCCTATGGCCCCTGTCCCAACAACCCCCGTAGCACCAGAGGCCACTTGAGTCGTAACACTGCCTACGGCCCCCGTCCCACTGACTCCCGCAGGGACGATAATGTCAGCGACAAACAGGCTCACATTACCTATGGCGCCCGTGCCTGATACGCCTATGGGTATTACGATGTCATCTACTACGACAACAAAACCACCCATTTGTCCGGTGCCGGACACTCCCGTGGGAATAATAGAGCCACTGTAATTAGTGGTTACTGTCCCTACGGCACCTGTGCCTGCAACCCCTGTAGGTGCTACAGCATCACCCAACACAAGGACCACAGTGCCTATGGCACCTGTGCCAACCACTCCTGTGGGCACCACGCTATCCGATATCGAAAAGCTTACCGTGCCTATGGCTCCGGTGCCTGACGTGGAGATATTTAGGTTATCTCCCCACGCGCCTTGGCCCCAGCCGTTGTTACCCCACGTTGGTCCAAGGTCTACAACGGTGCCAAGACCGTCCCAAGTGCCTCCACCCCAACCGTCTTCGCCCCATGCCCTAATTGGACCTTGATAAGCCATGAGGCGGTCCTACTAGGCTATGCGAATAATCGCAGTAGCCGCAGCAGCTGCAGGAAACTGAATTTGAAAGTCTCCAGAACTTACAGTTTGGTCCCCGCCAAAGCTCAACACCGCAACCGCAGAGTTAGAATTAGCAGTGTTATAGATCACTGCACCGCAAGTGGTAAAAGATGCGCTTGACCAAGTTGTATCGGCAAAATCACAAATAGCAGTTGTGCCATCGGCAACTGGCGTCACGTTAGTAAGCGTATTGCCTCCTGCACTGTATCCAGTGCCACTTGTCTCATCGCTGTTGCCCGTTACCGTAGAATAGTTCGTGGTTGTAGCACCATAGGTTCCAGAGCCAGCAGATTGCGATTTAAGTAACGCAATCTTGAGTGCATCTGCGCCGTTTTGTAAGTCATGAAGCCCTTTGAACAGCTCTACTTTAAAGCTGGTGGGCATCGCTGTAGATATGGTAATAGCCATGTTAAATCTCCAATAATTTTACAAGTTCCGAATGCCCAGCGGCCCGAAATTTATTCACCAAAGTAGTCCTATCAGAACGCACTGCTTGTTTCATGCTTTCTAACAAAACCCCTCGGATTTGATTTCTGAAGGTAATTGCCTGCTCATGTAAATCAGGATGACAATTTCCTCCAACAGAAATAATTTTATCCAATGCCGACTCTACCAACTCTTCTGGGGTAAATCCCCGATTTGAAACAGTGGATACCGTAAAGTTTCCTAATTCTAATGCGCCATTAGCACTTATCATGGGCCGGGACTCTCCGATCTGATTGGTATTCTAATCATTCCGTCTCGGAATTCATCTCGACGACGGCGACCTTGTTGCTCAATGCCTAGACCCTGTATGGCTTGTGCATAAGCGTTTTCAAAATATTGCATCATCTCCATGGGACCTTTGGTGTAGCTGTATGCCTGTATCAACGTGGCGTACAGGAGAGCCTCTGGAGAGTTAGTGCTTATCCAAGTCGTAGTGTTTGTAGAGGATAGCTGCGTCGGTCTATGTATATAGCCTAGCTGCACGGTGTAATTACTGTTTGGAGTAGGAGCAATATAAAAGGTGTTCTGGTCCCAAACAGAATAGTATTTGGGTACGCTTTTAGAAGAGGGGTCTGGCCAATATTCTTTCATAAAGGAAGTGTCTCTAAAATCCAGATACACTTTTTCTCCACTAACCGTAACAAACATATACCTATGCGTAAGGATATCAGTGGGAGACGCTAAAAATCTGTTTCCATCAGTCATGGTCCCAGTAGCCTCTTTTTTAAACACATCTAGGTCTATGTCCCTAAGTATTCTATTTTCTGCCATCGTAATAAACGTATCTATGACAGAAGCAGAGAAGACATTACTGTCTACCTCAGTGTAGTTCCTAATATTTGTCACTAACTCGTCGTATGTCATGTCATTAAACTATCGTTATGTTGCCGACCATAGAGCTGTGACTTGTGCATTGATACACTAACGTCGTATCACTTGGCTCATGGGGTACAATAAATTGTGTTAAACCCGTTGTAGAATTGTAGTTTTCTGTGACCCCCGTTGTGAACGCGGAACCGCCAGCTGAAGTTCTGATCTGCAACGGGTGACTTCCTACATTAGACGTATTGTCTATAAGGTAAGTATGGCCTTTGTAAAAGGTAAAATTAGGATTATTTCCAGACGTGGCACCGGGGCCGGTGAAGGTGTACGCAGAAGTGCCCACCACACCTGTTGTATATTTAGTTACAGGCCCAGTTGTTTCGTCATTTAGCCTAATCCACACCCCGCCATGTGCAAAATAAAGTCCCCCCGTTGCGTGAACGTGAGCCACGGCGCCATGATAAGTAGACGCGCTGGGTAAATCACTCAAAGCCCCATAATAAAATACAATTTTATTTGCGCCAGAACTTACATCAAAAAGACCGTTAGAATCTATGATGTCTGTGAGCGTCGTGCCATTTCCAAGCGCATCGTAGACTTCATTAAAGTTGTCATTGATTTTATCCGCACCCGCACGAAGAGTATCGCCTGTTCCGTCATTGGCAGAAGAACCTATGCCTACTGTTTGTTTCGCCATGCTCTATCCTTCGTCAAATGTCTTTGCGGTTGAGTCGAGCGTAACTGAAGTGCTGTCAAATCTAGCCGCGCTTGTTGCTGAAATACTTACAGAGCCTATACTTCCTGTGCCACTTAAACTGGGACTGGTTATTATTCTGTCTGAGGTCGCTCCCGGCAGTATGACAGTGCCTATTTGTCCGACCCCTTCAACAGGGTTTTGTCTTGGGAAAGGCTGCATGTTAGTGCCACCAGACGCAGACCCTTGGCTTTGAAAGGCAGCGTCTCCCGGTAGTCCTACAAAAACTACAACAGGTTCAGTCCTATCTGGTCTGGGATTGCTCAAGGCAATCACATCACCCCTAAATCTTTGTGGTTCTATCTGTGGTTCTTTCGGCTCATAATCCTCCGGGCAAACCATAAACCCTTTCCAATTCTTTTTAAGATCAAGATATCGAAATCTTTGTCCACAATAATCGCAGAGTCCGTAAGAGTATTTACCAGTAGCTGTGGGCATCTCAATACTCTATTTGTGGAACAAAGTGAACGCTTGCTGTATCTCTATCCTCCAGCGCAGCTTTTTGGAAATCGTCCTCGTAAATATCTTTTAAAAGAGCCACCCTATCCGGCGCATATTTGAGAGAAAGCATGTATGCTAAACCAGAGGCTAGGCAGGGCAAAAATCTAAAATTTACGTCCCCGGTATTTGTATAGCTTCCCGCGTCTTGTATTCTTCTAATCCTGTAATACACAAAGGTATAAGCCTTGTCGGCTGTAGGGTAAAGATACACTTTCGGGGTGGTTGTTCTCTCTACATACAACTGAGTGGGTCGAGCTTTAGTCAGTTTGTCTGGAATATTCAGGTACTCAGACCTGCCTATCCTATCCATACTTATATCTTGCTGCTGACCGTTTACCGTGTCTCTGATTACAGCAGAAAGGACGTTTACAGTGTCAGTGCCTAAAGTAACTGTGGTGGTGCCATCGGCTAGGGTAGAGGTGGCCTCTTCAATAGTCCAAAGATTAAGGCCCCTGTTGGCCCAGTCTGAGAACAACAGGTTTAAGGACCGACGAGCAGAAGACAACTGATATCCAGCTGTCATTCTCATGCCACAACGCTCAAATGCCTCTTCTATAAGGTCATCGATGTTGAGATCAAATGTTGCCGTGCCCGACGTTGCCATTTATCAACTGCCTATAAAAATTAGTTCGTAGCTCATACATTTCGGCTACATCATATTCTTCAAAATATTTTTTGTAATAACCAAGAGGTCTCAGCTTTTCTGCAGCTTTTTCCAACTTGGATAATCGCTGCACAAAAAACATTGCGTATTGAGTTTCTATCTCCCCTTCAAAAGTTCCGTCATCAATAAGCTCATTCGACTCATCCTCTGGATGAAACCCCATGACCCAAAAATCTTGATCCCCAAAAGCTTGATCTGAAATTACCTCGTTCAAGCTGTCTACAAAATAATGAAATTTATCGGGATCCTCTTCAAACTCTGTGTCAGCTATGATCACCAGCTCTTTTGAGTCGTCCCATTCGGTTAGAGCTTTATAAAGAGCCTTATAATCCTCTTCATCTGTTTTAAAAAGAATATCTACTTTATTTTCTTGCCATGCCGCCTTCGCATAAGGGCAAGGCGGCAGGTTGTTAAAATCTGGACTACTGGTCTCTAAAGCATATTTAGACCAATCTCTAATCTCTTTTACTATGCCTTTTCGATCAGCCTCCGTGATCATTTCTTTTTCATTGCCATGCCGCCACCGCGCATTTTTTTCATTGCCATGCCGCCACCGCGCATTTTTTTCATTGCCATGCCACCGCCGCGCATCTTCTTTTTGGCCATGCCGCCGCCGCGCATCTTCTTTTTGGCCATGCCGCCTTTAGCCATCATTTTCTTTTTGGCCATGCCGCCTTTAGCCATCATTTTCTTTTTGGCCATGCCACCGCCCATCATTTTCTTAACGCCCCTGCCTTTAAGAATATCGGCCTGTGTGACTTTTCCGTCTCCCGTCAAATCAGGAAACTTACCCTTTTTATTGGCCATACCACCTTTAGCCATCATGACCTCTACTTTCGTGCTTGGAGTCGAAAGTTTTTTATTACGAGGTCCTGAAACAACCGCACCACCGCCTCTGGTGGCCATACCCATTCCACGTCCAGCCATTTTAATTACCTCACTCGTCTATGACGTTTAACTTTTTTAGCAACCTTTTTAGGCTGCTTTGAAAACTGTTTGCCCTTTGCAGTATCTGCTCGTTTCTTGCGAGTGGTCGCTGCGTACTCTTTACTGCTCATGGACTTAATTGCTTTTTCAGGCAAATATCTTTCGCCTGTGGCTTTGGGTCCTTGTGTGGAGGGCTTGCCGCTTTTAGTTCTCCACTTTTGTTTCGTCCAAGATTTCAGAGACTTTTGGGACTTTTTGAGTGCCATTAGCTCTTGTATCCTCCACCTTTGGCTTTATATTGCTTGGCCAGCATCTGGGCTTTACGTCCACTCCACTGGCCCGGCTTACCGCCTTTTGATCCGGCTTTAATCCTGTTAAACAGGTTCTTCCGCATAGTGGGCTTTGTATAGTTTCCAGCCTCATTTACACGAGACTTGGACTTTTTAACCGCGCCTCCGCTGGCTTTGCGAACAACCTTTTTCTTAGCTGCCTTCTTCATTACCATTTCGTACAACTCCAATATCTCGCTGAGAACTTATCCTTAGCCGTATCACAATTGTGCCTAGCTCTGAAGCTGGCCCTACGCTTAGGGCTACTTTTCTTTATTGTCATGTTCGGATCACCAAATCTAACGAGCTTGACCTGATCTCCTTTTTTAGCCAGCACCGCAAACTTTTTGCTACCTCCCGAAGTCCTCTTCGGCTTGTTGTAGCCAGAAAAGGTTTCTCCTCGATAAGAGACACGCCCAGAGGGCGTGCGCTTGACGTTTTTAGTGCTTGCCATTACTGAGGATCACCCCCTTCAAAAAACAAAGTAACACTTGTTACTTGAGCATCATTTACATCTATAAATATGCCCGTCTGAAACAATATGCCCATGTCCGGTATGAAGAGGTCCTGAGCGCCTGCAGCAGCTGGGGTATTGATAGTCATCAAAGTGGTGCCGGATGATGTAGTACCGTCTTTCAATGTAAAGGACGATGCGCTGCCGCCATTCGTAAAATACACACCATACAGGCGACAACGACCAACTACGGCAGAAGCATCTGCCGTCTTGGTAACGGATTTGATATCGCTATAACTCACAGGTCACCTCCTTTAGGAGAGGTTGTTGTTTTGAATATACAAAACAGTAGCAGTTGCTGCTCCGGTAGAGCCATCTCCAGTGTTTGCATCAAAATCAGCAACCACTTCCAAATCAGTGGTTCCCACATCGGTGGCTTCGGTATCCAAAGTCCCTCTTGTTGTACCAAGAGCTTTCACGTTAGTGGCTGGGAGGAAAGCATCAGCGTCTGCACTTGTGCCAAGAGCTACCGTAGCAGTGCCTGAATCATTATTAACTGTGGTCACGTTAAGGATCACATCAATAATTTGAGAGTTGGCAGGAACAATAGCGACACGCTGATTAAGAGCGTCTGCACCGATAATATCTAAAACAACGGACTGCGCCATCACGACAGAGCCTACGTTGATGACATTGGTGCCTACTGTTGTACCTGTAGTGTCTTTGATAGTTCCGGCCTTTATAGGACCAGAAAAAGTAGTGTTAGCCATGTGTATCTCCTGTCGTGGCTAGGGTCAGGCGCGGGATTGCACCTGTCAGGGATGTGTTGAAGATATATAAAAAGAAGGGGGCCTACAAGGCCCCCTTCAACTAGCTTCGATCTAGGGAGTACCCGGAGAGCCGAAGATGCCACGAGGATCGCTAAAGCCAAAGCTATAACGCTCTCTAGCCTTGTAGCGCACGTTTCCTGTTTCAAAGTCACCTTCAAAACCAGTGCTAATTGCTACACGCTGGAACATCTTCATGCCGTTAGGGGCATCTGTCATAATGAAGAAAGCATCAGGATCGGTCAAGTAGTGATTTACCACATAACCCTGAGGAATCATCCCCATATTGTTGATCGCGTTGATGTCGTTATCCGCTGTGCCCACACGCAGAGTAGACTTGAGGATACGATCTGCAGTGAACTGAAGCTCTTTAGGAATAATGAGCTTAGTGCCCTGCACCGCAATCTTCAGCCCACGCTCGTCAGTGAAAGCAGCGATATCAATCAGAGCCTGTTCCAAGGAAGCCTCAGAAAGGTCTGCTGAAGTAGCCAGCTCATTAGCCAGATCAGGTCCACCAAGGGTGGGGTGATCAGTGGCACAAAGTGGCTTGCCGTCTCCACCAAGCGACGTGTTAAAAGCACCATTCAAGATAGATGCTGCTTTTATCTGCTTGGTTGTGGCCATTGAACGGGCCAAAGCTTTGGTATAGCGGGCAGACAGGCGATCATAGAGGTTATCCTCAATGGCCTCTTCTGTCAGGCTAAACGCCAAAGCTATGGTTTCATGGGTGTAACGAGCCGTATAAACCTCTTGCGCTTGGTCGTATGCTACGCCTGCGCCCTCTGATTTTACGGGAGCCTCACCAAACCCGGAAAGCATCACCTCTTCCTCGAATGCTCGATCAGAAGTCTCAGAGGAATACACCTCTGCATGCTCGTTTTCGTAGTTATTGTACTCCAGACCAAACAAAGCGTTTAGACCGGGTTCCAATTCCTTTACTAATTGTGCGCGAGAAATTGCCATGTCTTAATGCTCCTATTGGCCAGCAACCCCTGCACTTCCGTACAGGTGTTCGTTAATCTTAACCACTACGACAGCAAATTCTCCCACGGCATTACCGGGAACATCCCAAAGACCTACGACCTTCAGGTTCAGCGCAGCAGTAGTGGCAACAGTGCTGGTATCAAGCTCATTAGCAGAAACACCAGTAGTGGTGCTTCCAGTGCCAACGACGATATCAGCGTTCTTGCCATAATCAGTTGCGGCTGAAGTGCCATCATGTTGAATGATAAACAATTGGCTCGGGTCATCCAGCACATCAGCAACAATCTTGCCTTGCGTGATGTTTACCGAACCGGGGTAAAAGTTGGAGAAAGTAGGTTTGCCTGTGGTTGGATCAGTGTAGAAACAACCATTGAACACGCCCACCGCCGCCGTATGACTGGCGGGATTAAACTGCAAAATGAAGCCGTCTTTCAAAGTAACAAGGTCGCCTTGAAAAATGGCACCAGCCTGATTATCCGCAATCTCATAACCGAACTGCTTCTGACTACCAGAAGCAGACAAGTTACCTAGCGGACGCAGGCCAAAAGCTTTATCTGCATTTGCCATGATAAGTGTCCTCTAAAAAGGTTATTCGGAAGACCTTGGTCCTCCGAGGCTCACACGGGACTCTCTTTGTGGATCGTTGATCCTCATTGACGAATGTGCGTTCGTCTTCATCAGATCATTATCCGCAGCCCGTATTTGATCATGGGTTCTTGAAGTATAGTAATCACGGCGCTCCTGCGCTGTTTCTTCTGGTATTCTTGCCAGTAATAATCCTCCGACAGATATAACACCTGCGTGCTTCCCGTCTTCTTGGACTACACTTTCAAACTCAGGATACTCATCTGCACGCACCAGCTCATACCCCTCTCGGAGTTTTGCCGTTACGTTTATCCGATCATCCTGCCCAGCAGACTCAGCCCTAATCCAACGATGCTTATAGCCCGGTGGCGCTTCTGGAGCGTCTAGTCGAGAGGGTGGTCGCCATGCCTTGCGACGCGCAGTCTTTTCACGAGTTTCAGTTTCGCGTTTACTGCGAGAAAGTTTTGGTACAGTTTTGTCGCTCATGGCTTACCTCTTAACGTATTTAGCATATTCTTCAAGCGGAACCCCTAAACTTTTAGCGATAGCGACCTCGCTCGGTTTCAGCTTAACAGTGCGGCGTGCTGAGTTGTTTATTCCCGACGAGCGGGTTGCAGGCGCTACCGTTTGCACGTTCCGGTTAGTCCTGTTAGAAGGCGCAGATTCTTCCTCACCAGAGGCTTGGAAGCGACGTGGGAATAATTCCCGCATCGTGCGATTTACTTCATCATAATACTCATCTGAGGTGGGGTCAAACCCCTGATTCTGCACTAATTCCATGTGAACACCTCTCACGGTATTGGTCATTACCACATCTTTACCAAACCATGGGTTCTCTTCTGCCCACTGCTCCGCTTTCGGGTCGGATTGTCTGGGAACAGCTTCTGGGGCAGGTGCAGGTGCAGGTGCAGGTTGATTTACGGGGGCTGAGGCTGGAGCAGGCTCGGTTCCTTGTGCAGCTAGTTGCTGCTGCTCATACAAAGCGGTGGTTAACCGCTGTTGCGCCTCTGTCTCAGTATCAATGTCACCTTCCTCTCTGGCTCTTTTAATGACACTTTTCAACGCCGTAATTTGGGTCTCTACCCGTCCCTTGGCCTCTCCAATAC
>Ga0209348_1001380_pt1 | contig 11838 bp, 25 predicted proteins | sample ETNvirenome_2_30_FD_184065 | JGI IMG/M metagenome (GOLD analysis project Ga0209348, IMG submission 184065) | Marine viral communities from the Pacific Ocean - ETNP_2_30 (SPAdes) (version 2) | ecosystem: Environmental > Aquatic > Marine > Oceanic | place: Pacific Ocean | collected 2013-06-22 | reverse complement strand
TATCTCTTTCAGAGTGTAGAGATCTATTTGAATTTTTACAAGAAGACACAGAAATATCAGAAGAGAGAATGTATGACTTGTATGAGTTTGGATATTTTCGACATGAAGAATGGTACGAAGTATTTAAATCTAATCCTGAAGAAAATTTATACATACGCGAAATGTTAAGAAACGAAGAAGAATTATCAAAAGAGGCTAGAGTTAAATTATCCACCATACACTCGGCAAAAGGTGGGGAGGCAGAAAATGTATTATTGATTTTAGATAATACAAAAACAATTAGAGAGTCAGCAGAAAAAAATGATGACAAAGCAGATGAAGAAAATAGAGTTTGGTATGTAGGTGTAACTAGAACAAAACAAAATCTTTACATACTAGCAGCAAAAAAGGAGGACAGGGGATATGACATCGAAAGTTTGGGATAAACAACACGGAGGATCTCATTATCAAAAATATAAAATACAGCCCAGCAAGTTTGTAGTTGAGAATAAATTGCTATATCCTGAAGGTTGTGCTATAAAATACATAATCCGTCATCAAGACAAGAACGGGAAGGAAGATATATTGAAGGCGATACATTTCTTAGAAATGATTATTGAAAGGGATTATAGTGAAAATTCCTAAGTTTGAAGCACAAACAGAGTGGGTAAAACCCACGGAGTTTCCTGACCTACGTCAGGTTGACGAGATTGCAATTGACCTAGAAACAAAAGATCCAGACTTGTTAAAGAAAGGATCTGGATCTGTTATCGGTAATGGTGACGTCATTGGTATCGCTGTTGCAACAAAACACTACAAAGGATATTTTCCAATCGCTCATGAAGGTGGTGGTAACATGGATCGAAAACGAGTTATGTCTTGGCTCAAAGATATTTTAGAGGCACCATCAACAAAAGTATTTCACAATGCAATATACGATGTATGTTGGTTACGAGCTCTTGGTTTAAAAATAAACGGTGACATAGCCTGCACCATGATTGCATCAGCGTTAACAGATGAAAATAGATTTAGATATGATCTTAATAGTTTATCGTGGCACTATCTTGGTTATGGTAAGAACGAAGCTGCACTTGCAGAGGCAGCATCTGAGTGGGGCATAGATCCAAAATCAGAAATGTATAAATTACCTGCAATGCACGCAGGTGCTTATGCAGAACGTGATGCAGAGATAACTCTTGGCCTATGGCAAGAGATGAAAAAAGAAATAGTTAATCAGGACCTGGAAGATATATTTGATTTAGAATCTGATCTGTTTCATTGTCTAGTTGATATGAGATTCAAAGGTGTGCGTGTCGATATTGAAAGAGCTCATGCAATGAAAAAAGAATTAATTACACAAGAACGTGATTTATTACACAAGATAAAAAGTGAAACAAATATTGATACACAGATATGGGCAGCAAGATCTATTGCAAATGTATTTGATGTATTAAGATTAGAATACCCACGGACAGAAAAAACTGCAGCACCAAGTTTTACTAAAAATTTTTTACAAGAACATAGTCATCCTGTTGTTAAAATGATAGCGCAGGCAAGAGAAATAAATAAAGCACACACAACTTTCATAGATTCTATTTTACGATACGAACACAAAGGTAGAATACATGCAGAAATAAACCAATTAAGAAACGCAGGTGGCGGGACAGTCACCGGTAGATTTAGTTACCAAAACCCAAACCTACAACAAATACCTGCGCGTAACAAAGATCTTGGTCCTAAAATTAGATCACTATTTATTCCAGAAAAAGATTGTAAGTGGGGTGTGTTTGACTACTCACAACAAGAACCCAGATTAGTTGTGCACTATGCTTCTCTTTATAAATTACCATCAGTATATGATGTTGTTGAGTCTTATAGTAATGACTCTAGCGCAGACTTTCACCAGACTGTAGCTGACATGGCACAGATACCAAGGTCCCAAGCTAAAACAATTAACCTTGGATTATTTTATGGTATGGGTAAAGCTAAACTTCAAGCGGAGTTAGGTGTAACAAAAGACAAAGCTGCAGATTTATTTAATACTTATCATTCACGTGTACCATTTGTTAAACAACTTATGGAGAAAGCGTCGAATAGAGCACAGGATCGGGGGCAAATAAGAACGTTGCTAGGTAGGTTGTGTAGGTTTCATCTTTGGGAGCCAAACCAGTTCGGAATGCATAAGGCATTGCCTCATGAAGAAGCACTCAGGGAACATGGACCGGGGATCAGGAGAGCCTACACATACAAAGCATTAAACAAATTAATTCAGGGCAGTGCTGCCGACATGACTAAAAAAGCAATGTTAGAGTTATACAAAGAAGGTATTGTACCACATATACAAATACATGATGAGCTAGACTTGTCTATAGAAGATGACGCACAGGCTAAAAAAATTATTGAGATTATGGAACATGCTGTTACACTAGAAGTTCCAAATAAAGTAGATTATGAATTTGGAAATAACTGGGGAGAAATAAATGGTTAAAAAATACTACGATAAATTTTTAGTATGGCAACTATACTACAGAAAAGAAATAGTGTGTTTCATAGCTGGTTTTATTGTTGGGGCAATACTATTGTAATGACCTATGGCTTATTTAAATGCAAACATACCAGCGACTTATGCGCAAATAAGAAGAGAATATTTATTTGATTGTAAAAAACATCATGGAGAAGTTGAAGACTGTATTGTATTCGGCGTTACGTCGATTGCGGGAAGTGCTTTGCTCTTCCACGCCATTATGGAAAATGGTGCAATCTTTTACAGACTACCTATCACAGCTTTTATTCAACGCGGATTTAAGGTTGAGGACGTACCTAAACGTAGACTTGATGAGCTTCAGCTTTGGAATTGTTTTAGTTATTATCCTGCTGTTTGTTCTTGGGATATAATACAAGGCACATCTGGTAAATATATGGGTAAAGACCGTAAATGGCACCCAGGTAAATACCTATTTACTATTGATTTTGCCCACCCAGAGAGTAATATACTAGATACTGAACATTCAGAAATACCGCACGAACATAAGTGCGCCCACATAATTGCGTTAGATGATGGCAATTTTGCAGCACAACCAAACAACAGAATAATTTGGGACCTTCCTTCATTTACAGTTAAGGACGAAATACCAAAATGGAAAGTGCAAACAACTGAGTGGAATGTAGAAGATACTGGTAAATGGAAAACGGCAGACACTGACGATTTCTTTTACGAAATTGAGGAGAAAAAATGAAAAGAAGTAGTATTCAAAAAACTTGGGACCGATGGGTTTATAAAATAACAAACATCTGGAATAAAATAAAAAGCAGGTTTTTAAAATAGATATGTCACTAGAGGTAGCCAGGAATGAATTATTATTTTACAGCTGTATTAATAATATTATTATGTCTCATGGCTCTCTTTATGGAACCAGGGTACATACCTAGATGAGTAAGAAACCTTTAAACATATCTGAAGAAGCGGCAGTACAAATGCCGATGAAGACGGTTGCCTCTTTGATAATAATCGTAGCACTCGGCACCATGGGCTACTTTCAGATTATAGAACGTCTAAACATTGCAGACACTCGTATACAGATCATGGAAAAAGATCTTGAAGAGAACACAGAGTTTAGAATTAAATGGCCACGGGGCCAACTTGGAGCGTTGCCCGCTGATTCTGAGCAATTCATGATGATCGAAGATCTTTATAAGACCACGGATAAGCTTAACAAACACATAGAATCAATGGCGTTAAACAAAGTAAACATAGAATTTTTAAGAAAACAAATGGATAAAGTATTGGTTGATATTGAATCGTTAAAAGATGCAAATAGAGAGATGAAGTATACAAACGGGAGTCATCAATGATAGAGGCTGTCGTAGGATTGTTAATGTTTATTAACGGAGAAATTAAGGAGGCACGATTGCAAGACTCGATGGCTATGTGCCTTCGCGGAAAACGTGAAGCGGAGAGAACTTTTTCTGAATCTGTTACCTACAAATGCTGGAAGGGTAACGCAGAATTAGAATCAAATATAGATGGTAGTCAAAGTATTAAAAAACTTATTATTGACTAATGCAAAAGTCTAATAAAAAAAGAAATCCAGTGGCAAAGCAACTTAGACATTTTAAACATAAAGTGATAAAGAATAAGAAAAAATATGACAGGAAAGTTTTTCAAATTTCAGACAGAAATAGTTAGTGGTAATTGTCCGACATGTGGAGAGCACACAATGTTGGTAGGTATCACCAGACAAATATTTAGATGTATGACATGTGGTTCAGATTTAGAACAACACGTTAATGGCAAAATAAGTTACATACCTCATTTAACAAAAAATACTTTACAATCTGTGGTTGATGGGTATTTCGGGAATCATGGCGAAGAAGAGTAAATTTGGCGTAAATACGTATATAGAGCGATCAAAACCTAAGATAGGTAGACATAAAAAACGTATGAATAAATCGGAAAAACGTAATTATAAAAAATACCGGGGTCAGGGCAGATAAGCCTTGACAAATATCTCGCATTATCCTATATAGAAAGACTAACATAAAGGAGAAAACATGAACGCAATACAAAGCGTGGGCGTAATACAAGAAACCCGAAACTATGGTCTATTTGACTTCGTTAAGGGCAATCGTGATATTAATCGTTCACATGTTAATCGTTTAAAAGATAAAATTAAGAGAAGGGATTTAAAAGAAATTCCAATACTTGTTTTATCTAAAAACAAAAAAGGTAAGTACCCTATCTTTGATGGGCAACACCGATTCGCTGCACGAAGTGAATTGAATAAACCAATTCGTTTCATTGTAACGGAAAAACTCAAGGCTGATGATATTAGTATAGCAAATACTGATAATTCTAATTGGGTTATGAAAAACCATTTAAAAAAATGGGTTGAGAAAGGTAATGAAGATTACATTTATTGTAATTCTTTCATGGAAAAACATTCTTTGAATAATAAATTTTCTGTGGCCATTACTATTCTTAATAACTCATTTAGAAGAGAACGGTCTCAAGAGACTGACTTCGAACATGGTTTATTTTCAGTCGTAGACAGAAAAGAGTCTGAAGAAACAATAGAATACATAAACAAGATTCTAACAGAAATAGATTCTAGTAAATGTAAAAACACTTTCTTCTATTACTCTTTATTGCATGCGATGAGCCACGATGGCTTTGACAGAGAGCACTTTGTAAAAAAGGTAGAGAAATTATCTGCTAAATTTAAAGGTGCCACTAATAGTCAAGAGTGGGTCGACATAGTAAGTAAAGTCTATAATAAACATAATCAAGGTTTGAAAAAATTTAGACCTATTGTGTTTAGAGATTTTAAAACAAATAAATAAACATTTAAGGGCCTTCGGGCCCTTAATTAACAAAGAAAGGTAAAACATGATGTACGTAAAGTTAAACAAGAAGCAATTGATTAATAAAATCAAAGATTTAGCACATAGAGATAAGTGTTGGGTTAGAGATTATAACAAGTTGCAAAAACAGTTAGACAAGGCAGAGGTAGATCTTCATAATGAAAAAGAAATGCATAAAAGAGAAGTTGCCGACATGCACGATGCTCACAATGAAGATATAGCAACAGTCAAAAATATAGCAGACAATGAACGTAAGATGGATGAACTGAACGCTCTTAGAAAATCAGAGTCTTTGAAAGATAAGATAATCTATTTGTTAGAGAATAGAGGTCCAACGTTTGTAGATCACTATCATTCTCCGTCCCCTACTTCAATAAATACTGGCACTAATATCACGACAACTGGCCCAAGTTTTTGGAACAAATGAAAGAAAAAGTTATAACAATAAAACCAAAAGGCATAACTCAAAAACAATACGCTAGTTTTTTATTAGAATTAAACTTGATGAAAAAAGCATGGCAGCCGTATGGTGTAAACGTTGAGCTGTCAGCCCCAGGTTTAAAAAAGATACTGCAGTTTGGCACTAGAAAATATGCTGTTGAAAAAAATTGACGAAGCCGCAAAAATGTGGAACAAACTAGTAAAGGAGTTTAGTGATGGAAGAAATGGTATCTCACTTAATAATCTATCTTTTAAAAGTAGACGGAACTTACATCAGAGAAGTTTACGAACTAACAAGATCGATAACACTAGCAGAGTGTATGTCTTTCGCAGAAGACCATAGAGAAGCTATCGCTACTTTTGATGATGCAAAAAATCGTTGGTGGTTGAACGATGGATCTGGTAATGCCTGGTTTGGATCTGAGTGTGTTAGATAGTTTCTGTTTTTCTACAAATAAATTTTATATAAATACCATTTTCGTTAACATCTTTTGGTCCTATCTCTTCATGTTTTATCAAACTTTGAGCGTACCCACTTTGAAGACAATCATACATACTGTCAAATTGTTTTGGCCATTCATAACCCGGCATGCAGGTGCCCGAAAGACTTGAACACATTATCATTATTAATAAATATTTCATTGACACTCATTGTAATGTATGAGATAAATCCCATATGATTTATATAAACAAGAAAGGAGTATAACAGCATATGACTGATATAACAAAATATAAAAATGTCTCGTTGTCCCATGAGACTTACAATAAACTAGATCAAATACGAAAAGTAATTGTGCCTAACACCACACTTAGTAGGTCACAAACCATAAACATTTTAGTAAAAGAAAAGGCAAGTAAGTTAAATGGAAGAATCAAAACAAAAGGAAACTAAAAAAATTATTTGTCCTGAGTGTAAAGGCAATGGCTACGTAAGAATCCCTTACGATCAAGCCAGAGACGAGCAGTGGGCAAACTGTGATGCATGCGATTCTGAAGGAGAGCTCTATGAGCATTAAACATAGAATAAAAATGAAAAAAGAAATAAATCCAAAAGGTCCAAACGACCTAGAGTTTCAAATAGAATATCTTACAAATCAAAACGAATTATTAAAAAAGAAGTTAAGAGAAGTAATAGATAAAAATAAACTGTGGGAGAACGAATACGACAGATTATTAGAAGAAAACAACAACATTAAAATCATGACAAACAAAGGGAAGGTGCTATGAAAGATACAGAATTAGCATATATTGCTGGACTTTTTGATGGTGAAGGGTGCGTATCATACAAGCAATACATGAGAAAAAGAGATAGAAACAAGAAAGCGTATCCAACTTGGCAGATTAGATTAGAAATATCTATGACCAACAAACCCATACTACAAAACATTTGTGATATCCTGGGTGTTGGAACAGTCACACCGAAGAGATATAAAATTAAAAAGGCTAAGACCTGGAAAAAGCAATGGCGTTGGAGATGTAGCCACAGGGAGGCATACTTTGTATGCATGGCTTTGTATCCATACGCTCACATTAAAATAGATAAATTACAACAAATCATAGACCATTATTCTAAAAAAGATAACAAAGTTTTCAATGGCAGAGTAGTTAATTTAAACGAATATAAGGAGGCAATGCACGCAGAATGACAAACGAAACAGATTCACCAACGGTCCAATACGGCGTATTTACCTGGGGGCCATGTTGTGTACATATTAGAATATCAGAAGAGTTTCATAAAAAACTTTTAGATGAGGCTTTTAAATCTAGAGTCAAGGAACAAGACTATAGAAATAGACTCGCAGGAATCTTGAAAGAAGAGTATGAATACAAAGACAAAGGTATGTTTGTGCAGGAGATTGCACAGATTCTTGGTGTGTATGATGAAGCATTCCAGAAATGGAAAAGTGAAAGATATAAAAACAAACCACATTACGTGCTAACATCTCTATGGGTAAACTTCATGAAAAAACATGAATACAATCCACCACACGACCATGCCGATCAGTTATCTTTTGTAATATTTCTTGATGTTCCTAACGAAATTAAAGAAGAGGCAAAAGCATTCAAAGGCCAATCCGGTGGTCCTGGTAGTTTATCTTTTGTATATGGTGAAGGTAATAGACAAGCCATAACTTATCAATCGATAATACCTCAGAACAGAGATATGTTTATATTTCCGTCATGGTTAAAACATTACGTTGCACCCTTTTATTCTGATGTGACCAGGATATCTGTATCAGGGAACGTGGCAAGCTCTGTGCCGTTAAATCAAGTGGAGAAAAATGAAAAAGCGAAAATTATTGAACCTGCCAAAGTTGAAGCAGGATAATATAAAAGCTATACTAGGCAATCCTATAATGGATAATTTAGTAGAGCAGATAATAAATAGGAAGCGAAAGGAGAAAAAGAAAAAGAAAAATGACAGCTAGTTCTGGAATAGGTATGCTTATTGTAGGTTTATTTGCGATTGGAATTATTGCAGGTATTGGCTACTACGTAATTAATAAAAGAGAGAAAAAAGAAAAAACACGGTGGGATGATTTAGAATGAAAGATATGGGATATATTGTAATTTATGCGTTAGTTATATTATGGCTAACAGGATGTAGTAATAAGTTTGATAGCTTTGATCCGGCGACATCGACGTTGAGATGGATAATAACTAGCGATAAAAAATGAAGTGGAATCAGAGGTTCGTTTACCCAAAGAGCAGTAGAAGCTTAGTCATGGGTCGAAGACACTACGAAATAGGTAATGATAAGTTACCATCTGTAACTACTATCTTATCACAGACACAGTCGGAAGAGAAGCGTAAAAGTTTAGCGAACTGGCAGGCAAGGGTTGGACAGCACCGTGCCGACCGAATCAGAGACTTATCAGCAATGCGTGGAACTTCTATGCACACGTACCTTGAAGGGTATATTAAGAATCAACGACACCTAGACCTCACCGCCTTGGGCCAGGAAGCAGGGCGCATGGCAGACGTGATTATTGGATCAGGGCTCGGGGAACTGGAGGAGGTCTGGGGCACAGAGGTCACCATACATTACCCTGGGTTGTACGCAGGTCAGACTGATGTTGTAGGAATTTATAACGGACGCGAAAGTATAATAGACTTCAAACAAACAAACAAGCCGAAACAACGAGAGTGGATAGAGGATTATTTTATTCAGTTAGCAGCCTACGCCATGGCCCACAACTATGTTTATGGCACCAAGATACAGTCTGGAATCATTCTAATGTGTTCTAAAGATTGTTTCTTTCAAAAGTTTGAAGTGTCTGACAAAGAATTTCAAGGATGTATGCATGCATTCTTGAAGAAAATAGATCAGTATTATGAAAATTGTACCAAGAATCCAAAAGACCAAGATACAAAAAATGATTAAAAAATATAGGAAATCATTGGTTAATTTGGTCATGTACCCATTGTATACACTATTTCTATGAAAAAATTTTTTATTTTTTTATTTTTTTTAAAACCTAGGTACAATTGGTACAAATGAAAAAAGATAGTAATACCAATGGTTATTCGTTCATTTTTGTACCAAGAGGCCTTGGTACAATCAGGTACAATTGGTACAAATGTATTAAAAAGCTAGTGATACCAACGATTTAGGGGTCGCGCGCATATGAATATTAGTTATAGATTTATATTTTATAAAACCTGGAGTATACAGGCCTATGCCCAAACGTCGTAAGAAATCTAAGTACAGACATGTGATGATTAAGAATAAGAAATATTATTTCTATTCTATAACGTGGGTCGATATCACGGGTGACAGTTCGCATTCGACAGCCGAAGATTTCATGAAGTTTAAAGCTAGCACTATGGTGACACAAGCTTATCTATTTAGTAAAGATAAAAAATTTGTAAGAACATTTGCATCATACGAAGAAGGTGACGAGTTATTCTCTGACAGAAATATATTTCCTGTTGGATGTATTTTAAAAATGGAGAAGGTTAATCTTTAGAATTAGAAAGAGCTTTTAGTCTCTCGGTTTGTATAGATTTAATTCTTTTAATTTCTTCTAACTTCTCTTCGTTAGTCATGTCACTTATCTTACCATGTAGATGTATATCTACGAACTGTCCTGTAGCTTTACCTATTAAATTTTCAAAGCCTACTGCTTTCTCTGTCTTACCTTCATCCACTAGTTTTTGAGATAGTATCTGTTGTCTTCTAACATAATTATGTTTAGTTACTGCAAAAGATCTATTGACCTCGTTGCTTCGTTTAGCCAAATATCTTTGAATCTTCGGGTTTTGCATAAGACCATAAGCTTCAAATCTGGCATTCTTTGGGGCATAGCCAGCAGCTATTGCTGCATCTTGGTGTGTGGTTCTACCCTCATTCATGATTAGATACTCACAAAATCTACGCTGCATCTCTGTCAATTCCTGTGGGTGAGCTGCCTTTTTGCTGACAATTTCTTTAGACATGGTTGCAATATATATTTATATGGGATATATATCAATACCTGAATGAAAGCGAAAGAACTACGTCAATACTTAGATAAATTCCTAATATCACCAACAGCTAAGAATGCTAGGGTTCAAATTGAAATGCCTAATGGAGAAAAATTAGACTTAATGGAAATTCAACTCTTGGAAAGTAGAATAATTGGTGATAGAGATACGCATATCTTAAATTTAAAAGGTGTAAAACTTGGTGGGACTTGGAAAGTACCTAAGATAATTGGTAAGCTCTAACCCTTGAGGTGTACTACTTGAAAAACGAAAGGGATTTGTGGCGTGAGCTTAAAAGAAATACAACAAAAATATCGTGGAACAGACTTGAAAACCGTAGTCTATTGGGCACTCCCGATTTATTGGGTTATAATGCTAATAGCACCTTTTTTACCGTAGAATTAAAGTACACATCAGTACACAAAATTAGATTTTCACCCCACCAAATAGCCTTCCATGTGAAACATGAGAATAACACATTTATTCTGGTAGGACGTTCCCCGGATAAGGGGAAGGTATGCTTGTACCCTGGATCAGAAATAATTAATCTTGTGAGGGAAGGTTTGCGCCTGAGCCCTTTGGCTTGTGGCTGGGACGCTTGTCAGCTTGTGCTTGAGCGCTTGTAGGCTTGTTGCCTTCTGCCTGTGCGTTCGCTTCTTCGAGACTCATGAACCTGAGCCTGTAGCCTCTGTCTTTCAGGTCCTTCAACCTGGAGGGGCTCCAATAATAAGTTGACATACTAGTGGTTCCAATAACTGATATTATGTATATCACGGTTCCAGCAAGCCCGGCAATCTAAACATTTATTATCTTGCTTTGGAGCTGGGCAAACTTTAGACGTGGCCCCGAACCAGGGCGCGTCTTTTGTTATTACTGTTGAAACATTGGGCCAGCTTTTAATTGGTGGCTGGTCGTTCATTGGGACGCTGTAACGAATACATAAATTTTTTGGAGCTATTTTTATAAATGGTTTAACCCACGCTTCCCGGGTCGGCATCCAGTGTTGAATCTTTGGCGTTAACTTACAAACTTTAAAAATTTTCAATAAGTGTTTTAAATCTTGTACATCTCCGGAATCGTGCCACCTAAATTCTTTAGATCGTTTATTATTTATTTGCATAACCATGGCCGGGACCCAGTGCGGGTGACGTATTGCCTTCAGTCTGTAATACTGTGCATCTTGTACAACTTTAAAAACATAGCAGCCTTTTAATGCATAGCAGCCGTAGCAGGTCGAGCCCTGGACCTTCCGGAGCTTGGAACCTGTTTTGCACTCTTTAGCCGGTAGCCCGTAACTCCATCCCGGCATCTTGGAAGGCTTGGAGAGGCTGCCTGTAATTTCTTTTGCTTTTAATATATTCATACTTTCTAATCCCATAATATCCCAGGCTTGCGGATTTGTCAAGCCTGTTAGTTTAGAATCATTTTAAACTGGGGGGGCTTGCTTGTGGGCGGGCCCACCCAAAAAAAAAAATAGGACTAACACATATTGCATAGCTTTAATTCTAAGTTCAACATGTGTTAACCCGTGGGGTCACTCTTTATAGTCCCGTACACCCTCACTAATCGAGGACTTGACCAGTCCTGCTG
>Ga0209348_1001379_pt1 | contig 11842 bp, 15 predicted proteins | sample ETNvirenome_2_30_FD_184065 | JGI IMG/M metagenome (GOLD analysis project Ga0209348, IMG submission 184065) | Marine viral communities from the Pacific Ocean - ETNP_2_30 (SPAdes) (version 2) | ecosystem: Environmental > Aquatic > Marine > Oceanic | place: Pacific Ocean | collected 2013-06-22 | reverse complement strand
GGTTAGTAATTATACCACAGGAGACCCCAAAAGACAATTTTTTAGTTTTTGAGTTAACTCTTTTTTGACTTATTCATTGTTTTAGTCTTGCGTGTAGGATGGGTCTTGTATCCTTTCTGGCAGCGTTCAAATAATCTGTCCTCATAATCATCTTCATCTTCTATGTCATCTAATCTACCGGCATAATTATCCATTTGTTTTTTATAAAGATCTTCCATGGACTTTTTAAATTTAGAACCTTTGTAGGTGTAAGGTTCTCCATTTTCTGTTGTTAGTTTTTCTGCTTTTGCCAAAGCGTCCATAGTTGTAGGTTTTTTGGTGTATCTTTTGCTCAAAGAACTATTTTCAAAATCATCACCAGCAACTTCTTGATCACAATTCTCATCACCCACTTGATGTGCTGTTACATCTTTTCGATTTTTAAGATAGAAGTTCCAAACATTTTCTGCTTCTTGTTCTACTGATGATCTATCGGCCATCAAACCATTGGCATTTTGAGTAGCCCACTCTATTGCGATGTCGTAAAGCATTGGACCCCAGCCTTGATCCGCATCAGAATTTGCCACATTCCAAGCACCATCACAAGTTCCTGCGGGGAATGGAGCCTCAATTATAATTCTGCCATAAGGCTTGGTGTCTGTGCTGCCCATATCAGAGAGAGAAGAATAATAAATTTCAGTTTCAGAATTTTTACGTTCGTTGACTACAACAACAGTATCTGGCGGTAGGTCATCCATACCCATTGCTGCTTCGTTTAAAAAGTTATTCCAATTTTCAAGTATTAGTTTCATTTAAACTCTCTCCCAAACTGGTAGCCCTGTCCCATCAGTAGCAAAGGTTCCGTCATTTCCATTTCCAGAATGATCTGTTACAGTGGTTCCAGACCCCTTATTAAACTTCCAATATCCAACCAAACCGCTTTGTCCTGTAAAGTTTGTTCCAGTTCTACCTGCATTATAAATAGATTCTATATAAGAAGAAGACTGCTCTTTATTGAAAATGGCTAAATGACTGAGAGCGCAAGCCCATCCTTGATTATAATCACCAACATTATTACGGGCTCCAATAAACATGCCGCTAGTTCCGCCTCCGGTTTGACTCCAGTTTAAGGTATTCTCCTTTACAAGAATACCATTTATGTAAATTTTATGAACCGCTGATGAAGATGTATCTGTGCGGTCAGCATATGTTGCTGCAAAGTGAATAAATTTTCCTGTTTTTAATGAATTGTCATCATTAAATAAGTGAGAAAGATTTGGATTAGTAGTTGGCGGTCCTAGCATCGCAGAGAAGTTAGTTCGTATTCTTGTACCGCCAACACCTGCGTATATTGCCTTTGATGTATTAATGCCATATGCGAATCGTTGGTTGCTATTATGCCTTCTGCCAAACGCCAACATAAGATCACCCACCTCATCTGGTCTAACCCAGTAAGAAACAGTAAATCCTAAATTAAGATCAAAATCATCGGGATTAAAGTCAGTTGTTAGATACGATCTATTTCCTTCTGCACCGCCAAATACCAAGACAGGAGATCCTCTACTTCCTCCTCTTGTTTTCTTTTTCTTGCGATGTTTTGCCAGAAAATTATCACGCTTGAACATCTCTAGGGCGCGCTCGATATCTAACTCAGCTAGTTCTCTATTGAGAGGAATAGACAACCAACTTTCCCAATCAAGAACTTGAAGAGTTGGTTCGCGTTTTTTAATTATAATTCTTATTTCTTCAAGTTTTTTATTTTGTTGTGAACGGTGCTTAATTTCAGATAATAAAGCATCGAGACGTGCATCCCATTCTCGTTTATTTATTTTTTTCTTTCTCTCAACGTATCTCTTATGAAGGCGCTCGCTTTCCTGTTGCTCTAAAAGTCGTTTCTTGTCAGCAGCCTTTTTCTCTTGCTCGCGAGCCTCGGCTTCCAATCTGGCAATTTCTTCTGCTTCTTTTTTAGCTTTTAGTTCTTCTTCAAGACGCTTTTTCTTTTCTATCTGCTTTTGTTTGCGCCTCATGTACTCTATGGTTATCACTTATTGACCCCAGTATACCTCTTCGCCTCTGCGATAGTATTTTGTTTGTTCAAAAAGTTCATGATCGATAAAATGATCATCTGTAAACTTGCAATAATTGTTTGGTTGTAAAGCAAATTGACCATCATCAAGAGAAATAAGATTTAGTGGCTTATGCTCCTGTGGGTGATCATCAAATCTTCCAGACCAATCAATAATAAAGCCAGTGTGAAGACCAGTATAACCTTGCCTAAAGCACTCCACTTTCAACCCCTGAAGATATTTAGCATCCCATACTTCAATATGTGGACCCATAGCAGTCCAAGGCATTAATAACTCGGGCGCCTTTTCTTCCCAAGTTTTTGGACCATGAAAGTTAGACATTGCGTGAAGAGGTAATCCAGACCAATGCGCACCGGTTTCCAAAAGAACGTGAGCCATAACAACCTGTCCCTCTCTAGAATGAACACCGTGCCAGAGTCCATACGTATACCCTTCTTCCATCTCTGGTCCAAGATATTTATTATTCACCCACACATAAATATGGTTTGGTAAGTTTGTATGTTTCATTTGATCAAATCCACTGATTGTTCGATTTCTGTGTTAAAGTCTTGTCGTAATTTAATTAAAGGATTGAAAGAGCCTCTTTTGCGATCAAGTAAAAGAGCGCCTTGTGGCTTTACTAATTCACCATCAATATTGAGTGCCTCAAAGTCAATCTCTGTTTTTTGTTTGTAAACTACTTTTCTATCACCATCTTGGGCGAAAGCACTTGTAGATAACAAAGATAAGATAATAATAAAGAGTTTCATTTTATTTACCCTCGCAGCACTCACAAGAGCAATCGTCTCCACACCCAACATCATTACAGCATTCGCAGCAACAACCCTCGCTACAGTCAGAGGAATTCCAGCAATTACAACCACAACAACATCTGCCGATTGTGAGGTCCGCTAATTTTTTAATTAAGTATTTCATTTTATTTACCACTTCTTGCAAGACCAGTAACGAGCACTCATCTTGTCCTTGGCTGTATCACACTTGTGACGGGCTCTAAAAGACTTCCTACGTTCCGGATTATCGCGCTTAATTTCTAGATTGGCATCTCCATACCTAATAATTTTTTCCTTACCGTCTTTACAGGCTTTGACCACAAACTTCTTGGTTCCATGACCGGCTTCGCCCTTACGAATACGACGAGGAGAGTTGCATTTCATACGCTCTTTGTCAGTCTTCTTTTCTTCTTCAAGATCTGCTTGGACCTCCTCTTGAATGATCTTTCTTGCTTCTTCGATAGAGATAATACCGAAAGTAATACAAGGATCGTTGCCGCAACCACAATTAAGGTTCTCTGTGACTTGCTCTTCGCCTTCTTTCAACTCTTCGTCATCAGAGCGATCAACAATGTCTTCAAGTTCGTCTGCTTGGTCTGCGTGAAGTTTAGAGGATCCCTCAAGATCTTTGGATTGCTGTCCGTGCATCTTGGAAGAACTACGAAGTTTCTTGATCATTTTCTTTAATGTCTTTTCATCTGCTTCTGTGTGAGACTCAAGGATAACATCCTTGATAAGATTTTTTAACTCTTTTTCTGTGATTTTCATTTTATCAGCCCTTTTTACCTGCTTTTGATTTCTTGCCGTATTTGCCACGCTTTCCACAAGCCGCTGGCGTCGGTCTACAAGACGGGTATTTCGCTCTTTTTTCTCCACTTGACCTACCACAAGGGGAACACTTTTTGCGACCCGTCTTCTTGTCCTTACGGCATGTATTGCAGTCTACCCAGCCACCCTTCTTGCCAGGTGCGCCTTTACGACCAAACCAATCACGAAGTGAAGTTTCAGATGATGGTTTTTTAGTTAGCTTTCTCTTTTTTTTCTTTTTTTTTTCGAGTAACATCTCGCGAGCAATCTCATCCTCGATGATAGATTGTAAGTGTTCTTTCTTGGAGTTACCCCAATTCTTGGCGCCAACCTTACGACACTTAACAAGAGCACCGGATGCGTAAGCGGAAGGCCAAACCTTATAACGGCTCTTTACCTTGTGATAACATGCATCTTTCTTGCCAGAAGATTTCTTCTTCTTTTTCTCGTCAAGTGGATCACCATAAAGGTCATCAATCTCTGTAATCTCATCTTCCATTGCTTGATCATCCTGTGTTTGCTGCTGTGCCTGTTGATCTTGTTGAGGCACAAATGATAATACTACGTTCTTAACTAGTTCTTCCAACTCATCTGAGTCGTCATTTTCTTCAAGAACATCACGAAGATTTAAAATTTGACCGATGCTACTGTTCTCGGTCACCTCAAAAGCGATGTGAACAGATAAACTCTCCAACACACCAACACCAGACATTTTAATACCATCTTGAACCATCATTTTTGGATAGTCGCCTCCGGCTGCTGTTCTAGCAAAAGATGGCTCAACCAATGCTTTTTGAAGTCTAGGCCAAAAGTCTTTTGATTCAACAATCTTATCAGCAAGCTCTTCGCTGATTCCTAAATCATCCATGTCAATCTCAACATCAGCTTCTGCTATAACCCATTCAAATGCGCCGGGCTGATAATCATCTTCTTCTGCTGTTAGTGTCCACTCATAATAATCAATATCTTCGTCATAAACTTCTCTTGCAAATTTTTCAAATTCAGAGCCTTCAATAACTCCGTATTGTTTGAGGATAGGGATAAGTGCTGCTTTGATATCGTCGTAGTCGTTGTCTAATTGTACTAACTCTTGCATAAAAACTTCAAAGTATCCAGGCACAATAAAATATTTGCCTGTATTGTACTGATCTTGTCCAGCACCACCCTCGGCTCGGAGATCCTCTAACTCGGTTACTTTGATACCGATTACAAGGGCTGGCTTTCCATCAACTCTTCTAAAACCAGAGGTATAGTCATTCTCAACCCAATCCACGAGCGTACCCCTGGAATCTTTTAGTTCAGTAAGGATGTTACTAACAACTTCGGCATCAGGAAAAGTTGCAATTTCTTCTTCTTTGAAAGTAATGATCATATCTGCTTCGGCAATTTCAATGATAGTTTCGTTACCCATAGGAAAAGCGTAATCTCTTGCTTCGGCGTCAACTTCAACATGAGCAAGTCTGTGTCTATATTCGTTTAGCCCCTCTGCTACTTCTTGCTCAGCCTGAAACAAAGGATTGTCACCGAGAAGTTCAGAATCCATTGTATTTTCTGTGGTTGTGTCTAATATTACTTTACCAACAACATTGTTGACATTGAAAAGTCCTGCAAGAATTCTAGTGGGACCAGGAGAATCGTGGTAACTACCACCAAATCTAACAAATCTGCTAGCGTCAAGCACTCCGTCTTTGCGAGGTGCGTTATTCATAGCTTCTTCTTGGTTTGCTCTTGCCCATTTTGTAAGCCTATCAACAATGCCGATCATATCCTCGCCGTAAACAGAGAACTCTGGGACTGCGATTTCTGTTCCAGTTTGAAATCGCTCGTACTCAGCCTCCCGGAAATTCTTATAAGCCTTCATTTGTCTGAAACGAACACGAGAAATAGGATCAATTGGTCCACTATCAGCAGGCCTCATCTTGTCAAAGAACACCTCATCGTCGTGAGATTGGAAATTAGGGTCATTTTCAACGCTTTCAATAGTTCCAGAGCCATAATTTTCTAAAAGGTCCTCTGTTTTGACGGCATAAGCAACTGCACCGTGTCCGTGAGAGTCCGCGACAGCACATTTATAGTATGTGGACTCGCCACCACGACTTGGAGGAGAGTGACAGGATTCAATGCCTTCAAAATCAGACATACGCCAAATGTCTAGTGGATGACGAGTAATAATAATGCTATATGTCTTATCATCTACTTTGCCGATGTTATCTTTGATAAATTCAGCATTTTTCATCCAATATTTCTGTAAAGCGAGAATCCCTTCAATAGTTTGAAGAGCAGGAGGTATAACAAAGCCATCAGGAGACTCAGAAGCCAAATGAGCAATCAATTTTCGGTTTCTTATCATGTCTTCGTTGTTGATAATGTCCATGCGCTCGTATGATTCGCCTTTTTTACGGGCTTCCATCGCTTTTCTGTTGTCAAGTTTCTTTTGTTCGTATAATTCTTTAATATTTTTACGATATTGGAGCAATTTACTCAAAAATTTACCAATTTTCATCTGAACTTTGACATCGCGAACAGACCCATCGGGTAAACCCTTTGGTCTAAGCCCAAAGATTGTTCCTTTCTCCCAATTTGCCTCATATCCAAGTTTTTCAAAGAGTGAAACAAATTTAGACAACTCTTCATCGCCTGTTGCGACTGGAAAATCAATAACAAGGCGCATTTTATCGCCATAAAGGTTATTAAAAGCCAATTTATTAAAATCAATATACTGTAATGCTCTATCGACGGCTGCTCTCTCATCCTCATCTAACTCTGTGAGGATTTCTTCGTCTTCTTCAAGCAAAAATGTGTGTCTTCGTGGTTTTGTCTCTATCTTTTTGTCTTCAAAGAGAAACTTTTTCCAAACATCGTTAAAATTATACATTTATGTCCACCTATTTATAAATTTTGGACTTTTTCAAGCGCCTTCCTCAATAAATAGATTGGAAAAGTAGTTAATTCTTGCTTTTCGTAAGCAATTATCTCATCAATTGTTGCCCACTCGTATTCACTGTGCTCAACAAAGCCTGTTTGTGGGTTAGGATGTAGTGCGATCTTGTCTCGATTGTATGGAAAAGTATAATAATGTATTTGATCGCTCTCCCAATCATTCCTACCAATATAGATCAGGTCTTCTTCAGGGCAAAAAATATTTGTTTCTTCAAAAAGTTCTCTTTGTGCGGCTCTTTCAAGCGATCTATCGCGCTCATCAACGTGACCACCAGGGATATCCCATTTCCCAGCACCAGTTGTTGATTTTTCTGACCTTTTTATGATTAAAATTTTGCTATTTTCACCAACGCACACTACACGCGATGATATTTTATCATATTCTTCGCCTTCATTCACAAAATTTTTCCATTTTTTTAACATCTTACGTTTATCTACACTCAGAAACAGGATTATAGCTTATATAGATTGTTGATGTAGGGGAAGGGATATTATTTTGGTCAAAAATAATTGTATTTGTTGATGAATCGTAATACCAACCAGTATTTTGAACAAATCCGTTAACTTTAACAGTGATGGTTTCCTCAATAGCCTCCCTTTGAAGAGTGAATTTTGATTTTAATATAGAATCATTGGCTAAAGTTTCTAATGGGGTGCCCCAATCATCCTGACAGATGGATAAAAAAGTGCCGCCCAACATATTCACCAATGAAAAATATTCATAACCCTCAGTGGCACCACCGTTGTCAGAGCAACCTCCTGGATAATCACCTGCAACGGCATGAGCAATAGCATAATCATAGCTGCCCTTCACGGCAATCATGTAAGATGACATGGTGGCTGGTGTAACATTTCCAGAATCGTCCTCATCAGAGATAAAAATTATAATTAATTTAGCATCATAACGCCAAAAAGAACTTCCAGGACCAAAATCATTGCCAGACTGTATAGCTTCATAAGCAAATTCAATACCTTTTTCCGCTGCAGAGCCTCTAATGCCAATACTATTGATAATATTTTGTATTTCTGTAACTGGATCTGAAGAAGTTGGATCTATAATCGCACCTTGTGCGGTAGAATCATCAGTTGTAATAAAGCCAATGTTGTAATGAATCCCAGAAGTTATAAAAACATTCATGAATGTATCGATGTTTTGTGCTAGTTGTGTTTGGTTTCCAGACATAGATCCAGAATTATCTACTACAAATAGAATATCAACGTCTGTAACCTCTTCTTGGACGTATATTTCTTCAACTAGATCCTCGTAACTACCACCGCCAATCTGTTCTGCTATTGTTTCTGGCGAATATGGATCATTTGAGTAGACATATAAATCACCATAATCAATATCAAAGTCAGTTGGGGAGTGGGTCACCTCAATTATCATGTAAGAATCAGGTGATATTACCCATGGAAAAGGTCCATAATGGCTCTCAACATCCATCAGAGAAAGATTTCCCGGATAACTTATAAAAAAATCTATGCCGTATATTTCTAAATCAACATTTCCTATATTCCAGAGAAACAAACCTTCTTCTTCGTCACATCCAATTAGTGTGTCACCGTAGTCATGGTGCATTGGGTCAATCCAGAGCACAGGAGCATCACCAGTTCCCAACAATGGGACCTCTACAATACCATCTGTAGGGTCATTAGAGTAGATATGGATAGCCCCTACATTCTCTTCGTATGTTACGGGGTCATAAAAAACATCAAACTCTGTACTTTCACCTGGCTCCAGCAATAGATCATCTACTGCAGTAAGGGTAAAGACGTCATTTCCATAATCAAGAAGAATATTTGTTAAATTTAAATCTTCTAAGCCGGTGTTTTCTATTGTGACAGTGCGACTACCAATCACACCTTCGGCATCAAGCGGACCAAAATCAATTACAGATGGTGTAACCCTGATATTTGGTGAATTTTCAACTATTTCTGGTTTTTCTATAAGCAAAAGTAACGAATGATCGCTACAACCAACACTTAAAAGAACAAAAAGAAGTACAAGTAGTTCAAGGGCGCGCCTCATAACATAATTATCTTATCTCTTAACAAAAATGAAAGAAAGGAGAATAAAATTTATTAGAGAAAGCCCTTGAACACTAATATCTCTATGATATGTGCCATAACCAAACAAAATAAGGTTAATAATAATAGCTACACAGCATGCATAAAAATAAATAATTCGAAGTGACATAAGGAAAAGCCCCTAAAGTAGATAGGGGCTATAAAACTTAAAACTATTTTAAGGAGTTAATTCGTTGATTTTTTTATCCATCCACTCATTAGCCTCTATATGACTTTTAAAAGTGGGAGAGAGCCCTGTTAGGTACTTGGAAGTGCCATTCTGAACTACAGCCCACTGCCATTCCCAGTTAGATTTCTCACAGCAAACCAAACCAGCCACAACAGATTTAGTATTTGGTGGTAAGTGAGCACCCTGAATTAGCTTTCCAAAGACACGATTTTGTTCTTCTTGTAGTTTACGAGCCTCTTCATCAACAACTTCGGCTTTTCGTTCTTGGGGTAGGTCAGCTCTCAGGACAAGAAAGTCCCAACGCCGATTTTTTTCTCCAAAATTTTCCTTGATCACCGCATCAAAATAATTTGTCACTGTCTCCGGGTCATCATGTGTGAATGTGTGCATAGGTGCTTTCGCACGTTTTCCATTTTTAAATACCTTGTAAACGTTCCAGTTATAGCTCAAAGGTTCCTCCGTTGATTGATTGCCATATAATTATACCAAGAATTATGGTATTTTTCAAGTAAATTTCTTCTATATAATTTGATTGTGAAAAGTGTTTGAATTTTGGAATTTGTGTTGGGTCAGACCAAGTAATATGCCAGAAGTATATATCATCTAAAACTATGTCTATGTGACGCGTCCGCTCTACGAGGAAGCCGACGCAGCCAGTAGAAGAATCAATAATAATGTCACCCCGACGTAAATTAATAGAGTCATAATATTTACCAGGTAAGTCCATCCAATCTAACTACTTGGGTGTAAAATTAAAGTTCCCTCGTAAATTAAAATTTGTAAACCCTCCTCCGTATAATGGTGTATTTTATCATCATTGAAAACAAAATTGGTTTTTGTCCAGTGGACATCCCATACAATCAGCACATCAAAAAGCGTATATGTTCGTACTAATACGCCTATCTCATTGTTGATATTGTCAACTAAGATGTCCCCTATCTTAAAGCTAACGTTGTGGTGTTGATTTTTAACCATGTGCGTTTGTTTAAGCAATCGACAAATGTGTTTTGAGTGTCTTGCGAAACACATGAGTCATATGGGACCTTAAGAATGTTATCATCTTTCTCAACAGACACTTGAAAGATTTCCATATTGGACGGATAGTTGACCCAATCAACATTAAAGGCGACATCACTTGCAGTAAACGCGAACAAAAAACATAAAAACAAAGTAAAAGTTGCTAAAAAAGTGTTCATTTTATGTGATTCCTATTGTTTGTGCAAGTTAATTAGATCAAACTACTGTGTAATGTCCTAGATTTTTCCAAGATACCCACTTACGCTTTCCAATTTTAGGAAATTTAACTAACATCATGTTGGTACTATGGTCAACCATTAGCACATAACCTAGTGATCTTTTGTTAGGTGAGTTATCTTTAATAAAATCACCCTTATTGGCAGTTGTGTAATGTTCTGAGAATATGTCTATACCAGTGCTCAAAGCTTGATCCTGTCAATAATATACGGATGCTGAAGAGATAAGTCTTTATAAAGCTTCTTCATGATCTTTTTAGTGACATCAGCAATGTCATTTTTAACATCCTTTGTTTTGAGAGCCTTAACAAGTTCATCTTCTACAGCTTTCTTAAGCTCCTTAGACAAGATACTGTCAATCTCTTTCTTGACCATAGCCTTTACATCGTCTTTCTCAGACTTAGTAAGTGCCTCCTGAAGAGGTTTAGGTTCTCTATTATACGTCATATCCATAAATATATCAACTTGCTTCTCGGGATACATTGTAAGCAGCGCAGCGCGCATCTTATCTTGGTCACCCAGGAGGTCTTCTTGCTCTACGTCTACTTCTACGCCAATATTTTCCTGTTCTTCGATCACTTCTCTTACTAAGCGACGTACTTGTGATTTATTGATACGCATATTTTTTTCCCTTTTTTATATTATACCACAAAACGCACGTTATAGTCAACACCAAAACCGCTTATATTGGTCTTATATATTCGATAAGGCACGGTGGAACCATCAAAATTCTTAATAATTAGGTTTCCGTGATCACTACTGACTACTTTTCCACGCCATTCACATAGAAAATCATTTGAAGCCTGCTGTATAGACCTATATGCCAAGCTGGAATTCTGACAATGTGCTACAATCTCCTCTCTAATCGGAGTATTGTCTTCGTGTATCACCATTGTACTGCGATATGAGCGCCAGTAAATCTCCCCTCTACATTTGGGACATACCGGGAACAGTTCATATCGTAAACCGTTTTTGTAATCGTCGTATATTGTCTTCATTATGTATAGTATATAGGGGCGTTATCTTACCTAGGGTAATTTTTTCCACGTTTTATGACTTGCATATTACAATTACGTGCCTCAAATATGCCTACCAACTCATGCAGCGCGTTATCTACATCAAATTGCTTACAACTGAATATGTCTATAAAGCAGTAGCCTTTCTCTTGAAACGTATGTATTGAACAATGGCTTTCCGCTAACACCACCACGCCTGTTACACCGCAATCCTCGGGTACAACACCTGAGTAATGAAACACGTCTGGCTCACTAATACGTGTCATACCGATCTTAGCCGGTAGCTCTAGTAGTACGTTATACACCAATTCCTTATCTGCTAGCTTATCCCTATTACAGTCACTTAAATCAATAACTAAATGTGGTCCAAAATAATCCATTACATCTCCTTTGTATTACTAAATATCTGGGAAATTTTTTTGGGGTATTTTTTAGGGGGTCAATATCTCAAATTTTTACCGGCGTATCGCGAATGGGTCTAGCGCCGGCACGCGGTATATGACAGTTACCGAGACATACTCTCCGGGTAGGAGGGGGGTAGGGGGGTACTCCCTATAACAGTTTAACGTTTATATTTATGTTTCCTGTAACATGCTTTACCCTCTCTTATAAGGTAATTTGCATATACACCACCTATAATGACCGTCCAAGCTGCAATACCACAAGCAATTGCTGGTAATTTAACTACTTTCTTTAACATTCTTTACTCTTTGGGGTTAGATATGGGTGTGCA
>Ga0209348_1001377_pt1 | contig 11851 bp, 21 predicted proteins | sample ETNvirenome_2_30_FD_184065 | JGI IMG/M metagenome (GOLD analysis project Ga0209348, IMG submission 184065) | Marine viral communities from the Pacific Ocean - ETNP_2_30 (SPAdes) (version 2) | ecosystem: Environmental > Aquatic > Marine > Oceanic | place: Pacific Ocean | collected 2013-06-22 | reverse complement strand
GAGGTACCAGCACTGGTGCACCTGTTGCAATTCACGAGGCAGACAGTGATATAGTAAGTCAAACCACTAGAGGTAAAGACTACAAAGATAGATTAGCAAATGGTAACTATCTTGAAAATACTGCAAGCCACTTTGTATTAACTGTTGGTGATAATCCATCTACAGCTTTGATTTCTATGAAATCTACTCAATTAAAAGTTAGTAGAAAATGGAACTCAATGATGATGGGTATTAAAATGCAGGGTAAAAATGGTTTGTTTACTCCGCCAACTTACAGCCACATTTATAATCTATCTACTGTTCAGATGTCTAACGACAAAGGAACATGGTTTGGTTGGGATGTATCAAAAGCAGGACCAGTCACAGATAAAGCTATCTATGATATGGCAAAATCTTTTGCAGAATCTGTAGGTAAGGGTGAGATCCAAGCTAAACACGGTACAGAAGAGACTACAAAGTCTAATTCAAACTACTAGAATCCTAGGTAGTGGGCGTCTAAGCGAGAGTGGAGACGCCCACTTGTATTATGATTGAGAAGTTTAAAAACATATTCCAAGGATTAGATCGGGCGCATGGTGTCACTATTGTAGGTGAATCAAATGGTAATGGCACAAAAGTAAAAGGTAAATCTTTTGTTAAAAGAGAACCAGTTACAGATGAGTTATGGCAAAAACATTTAGATGGTGTAGATAGCTTAGGTGTCATACCAATTAATGATGATAACAAATGTAAGTGGGGATGTATTGATATAGATTCCTATGCAGGGTTTGACCATCAAAAACTTATAAATAAAATTAAACAATTTAAATTACCATTAATTGTGTTTAGGTCTAAATCAGGTGGTGCACACGTATTTTTATTTACAAAAGATTATGTGTCTGCAAGTTTAATGCAAGATAAACTTAACGAAATAAGATCTGTATTAGGTTACGGAGGATCAGAAGTTTTTCCAAAACAAAGAGAATTAAAATCAAAAGATGATACAGGAAATTTTTTAAACTTACCATATTTTAATTGTAGTAATACAACAAGATATGCCTTTCTCGAGAGTGGCGAAGCTGCTAGTATAGAAAGTTTTTTTGAATTACTAGAAAGATATAAACAAGAAGACATAAGCACAATAGAGGTTAAAAGACCAGAAACACCATACTCTGATGGACCACCATGTGTAGAACTTATGGTGCAAAATAAAGTAGGAGAAGGTGGTAGAAACAATGCACTATTTCATTATGGTGTGTACGCAAAATCTAAATGGCCAGAAAATTGGAAAACAAAATTAATATTATTTAATGAGTCTGCAATGGCACAACCATTGTCTGACATAGAAGTAAATATAATTACAAAACAACATGAGAAAAAAGATTGGGGCTATAAATGCAATGACCAACCTATGTGTAGTTTGTGTGATAAAAAATTATGTAAATCTAGAAAGTTTGGTATAGGACAAGAGATAACATTCCCTAATCTAACAGATCTACAAGTGGTAGCGTTAGAGGAGCCATACTACTATATGAATGTAGATGGTGATAGATTGTATCTTGACTCTGCAAAACATTTAACAAATCAAAGTTTATTTCAAGAAGAATGTGTTAAACAATTAAGATTCAATCCACCAACATTAAAAACAAATGATTGGAAAAAACTTACAAATATATTACTAGAGAATGCAGAGGTAACAGAACCTGCAGAGGGTACAGGAACAAAAGATATATTACGAAATTATTTAGAAGACTATTGTGTAAATAGAATACAAAAAGATGATTACGATGATTTAAAAAATGGTGGCACATACACTAAAGAAGGCTATCATCATTTTGTGTTTGATAACTTTTTTCACAATTATTTATCCAGAAAACATTGGAAGGTGCCGTACCAAAGAACATCACAAATGTTAAAAGACAATTTAAATTGCACAACTAAACGTGTGGGTAGACACAAACTATCTGTATTTGCTGTAGCTAGATTTGATAAAAAACCAGAAACATATAAACCAAAACCATTTAAGAAAGATAATTATTAATGAGAACAATAATATACGGACCACCAGGCACAGGTAAAACACATACTCTATTACAACATATAGAAAAATTTCTTGAGACAACAGATTCAGATAAGATTGGGTATTTTACGTTTAGTAAAAACGCTGCACAAGAAGGCAGAGAAAGAGCTGCACTTAAATTTAGACTATCTATGTTAGATGACTTACCATATTTTCAAACACTACATTCTTTTTGTTTTAATCAACTTAACTTAGCTAGAGATCAAGTCATGAAAGAAAAACATTATAAAGAATTAGGTGAAAAGATGGGACTAGAAATAGAAGGCACACAACAAGACGAAGACCATGACAGTATATTTTATTCTAAGAATCCATACATACAATTAATAAACATAGCACGATCAAAAGAAATTGATCCTGTAAAGTATTACCATCTTACAGATAACCAACAAGTATCATTAAACAAATTAAAAATTATATCAGAGGAGTTAGAGAGATATAAAAAAGAACATGGGCTAATTGATTTTCCTGACATGATAGAAAAATTTTTAGCTTCAGGCGATCCACCAAAGTTGCGTGTTATGTTTGTGGATGAAGCACAAGATTTAAGTTTAATACAATGGAAGTTAGTAAAACGAATAGAAGAAGCAGCAACAGATTCTTTTATTGCTGGAGATGACGACCAGGGCATTTACAAATGGAATGGTGCACATGTAAACACATTTATAAATTTAGAAGGCACAAGAAATATACTTGAACAATCACACAGAGTGCCAAAAAAACCTTTTGCTCTTGCAAATAAAATTATTAGTAGAGTAAGAAACAGAGTAGAAAAAAAATATTATCCAAAAGAAATAGAAGGATCTGTAAATCGTTGTCAAAGTTTGCATGATGTAGATTTTACAAAAGGTAAATGGTTAGTTTTAGCAACGGCTAATTATATGTTAGGAGACATAGGTGATGTGTTAGATGAAAAAGGATTGTATTGGCAAAGACGAAAAGCAACACCAAGAGTAAAAAATATATATGAAATTATACAAAAGTGGGATGAATTAAAAACAGGTGTGCCTATGCATTTCAATGATTGTAAAAAAATATTTAACAAGATGAATAAAAATTGGGACAAAAAACTATTTAAAGCTATGGTTAAAGATCAGTTCTATGACATAGACACATTAAAAAATAAATACGGTTTGCAAACAGAAGTAGATTGGCAAGAGGCATTAGATGAGTTAGGTGATGAAGACATTAGAAAAATATCAAAGTTAATAAAAGCAGGAGAAGATTTATCTAACACACCAAGGATAAGTATATCAACAATACATGGAGTAAAAGGAAACGAAAGAGAGAATGTAGTAATTAACACAGAACTATCTGGAGCAGCTTACGATGAATATCAAAAAAATCCAGATGATACACACAGATTGTTTTATGTTGCCTGCACAAGAACAGAAAACAATTTATTTATAATCGAACCACAAAGGAAAAAAGCGTATGACATCTAAAGTATGGGACAAACAACACGGAGGATCACACTATCAGAAATATAAAATTCAACCTAGCAAATTTGTAGTGGAGAATGAATTGCTATATCCTGAGGGTTGTGCTATAAAATATATAATAAGACACAGAGATAAGGGAAAGAAACAAGATTTATTGAAAGCAATACATTTTATAGAAATGATTATGGAGAGGGATTATAGTGAAACCGATATTTAAACCACAAACAGAATGGCTACCACCAGAGTCTTTTCCTGACTTATCTAATTATAGTGAAATATCAATTGACTTAGAAACAAAAGATCCAGAATTAAAAACTATGGGCTCCGGCTCTGTAACTGGCAAAAGTAATATTGTTGGTATAGCTGTGGCTGTGCAAGACTGGAAAGGTTATTATCCAATAGCACATGAAGGTGGTGGTAACATGGATAAGAGCATGGTCCTTAAATGGTTTCAAGATGTCTTAAATACAGATGCAATTAAGATATTTCATAACGCTATGTATGACGTATGTTTTATACGTGCAGCAGGACTTAAAATTAATGGCACCATCGTAGATACCATGATTGCTGGCTCTCTCGTAGACGAGAATCGCTTTCGATACGATTTGGGTAGTCTGGGTCGAGATTATCTTGGAATAGGCAAAAATGAGGCTGTATTGAAGGAAACTGCAGACCTTTGGGGTGTAGATGCTAAGTCAGAAATGTATAAACTACCTGCAATGTATGTGGGTGAGTATGCAGAACAAGATGCAGAATTAACATACAAACTCTGGCAAGAGATGAAGAAACAAATGTATCACGAAGATGTAGAAGATATATTTAATTTAGAGACTGAACTTTTTCCTTGCCTCGTTGATATGCGATTTTTAGGCGTTCGTGTAGATACCCAAGCAGCATATGAATTAAAGCAACAATTATTAACAGAAGAAAAAGAATGCCTATACAAAGTAAAAAAAGAAACATCAATAGATGTTCAAATATGGGCTGCACGTTCAATAGAGAAAGTCTTTCAAAAACTGAGCCTACCATATGACCTAACCGCAAAAACAAATTCTCCATCATTTACTAAAAACTTTCTGCAGAACCATCCACACCCATTGGTGAAGTTGATAGCTCGTGCTAGAGAAATAAATAAATCTCATACTACATTTATTGATACCATACTAAAGCATCAACATAAAGGTAGAATACATGCAGAGATAAATCAAATTAGATCAGATAGTGGTGGTACAGTAACCGGTAGATTTAGTTATAATAATCCTAACTTACAGCAGATACCAGCACGGAACAAGGAACTTGGACCACGGATCAGAAGTTTATTTATACCAGAGGAGGGTTGTCAGTGGGGTTGTTTTGACTATTCACAACAAGAACCACGTCTTGTTACACACTATGCTAGTCTTGATGGACTCTATGGTGTTGATGAAGTATTAGATGCTTACAACGATGGTGAGGCAGACTTTCACCAGATTGTAGCTGAGATGGCAAGTATACCAAGATCACAGGCCAAGACTATAAACCTTGGTTTGTTTTATGGTATGGGTAAAAATAAATTACAAGCAGAACTTGGTATATCAAAAGAAGATGCCAATGATTTGTTTAGACTTTATCATGACAAGGTGCCGTTTGTTAAAATGTTAATGGAAAGTGTAATGCGTAGAGCCCAGGACAAAGGTCGTGTTAGAACTTTACTTGGTCGTAGATGTAGGTTTAATTTGTGGGAGCCTAATCAGTTCGGGATACATAAAGCATTGTCTCATGAAGATGCACTCGCGGAACACGGACCAGGAATCAAGAGAGCGTTTACATACAAAGCATTAAATAAATTAATACAAGGATCCGCTGCTGATATGACAAAAAAAGCTATGGTAGATTTATACAAGGAGGGTATCATACCACATATACAGGTGCATGATGAACTTGATATATCAGTTAACAATAATGCAGATAAGATAAAAGAGATTATGGAGTCTGCGGTTGAATTAGAAGTGCCTAACAAAGTGGACTATGAATCTGGACCAAATTGGGGTACAATAAAATGAGGATTTATTATGGCTTACTTAAATGCAAATATACCAGTAGAGTATGCACAAATAAGAAGGGAGTATTTATATGATCTTAAAAAACATCATGGAGAAGTTGAAGACTGTATTATCTTTGGTGTTAGCTGTATTACAGGTCGTGCTTTACTATTTCATGCTATTATGGAAAATGGCGCAATCTTTTATCGTCTCCCAATTACGGCTTTTATTCAACGTGGTTTTAAACCGGAAGCTGTTCCATCCCGTAGACTTGATGAACTTCAACTTTGGAATTCTTTTAGTTATTATCCTGCTATTACTTCTTGGGATATTTTAGAATCACAATCAGGTAAATATATTGGTAAAGATAAAAAATGGCATTGGGGTCGTTATTTATTTACTGTTGACTTTGCACATCCAGAGCCTAATATACTAGATACTGATCATTCTGAGATCCCGCACGAACATAAGTGCGCACACGTACTTGCATTAAATGATGGCAACTACGCAGCACAACCTAACAACAGATTAATATGGGACATACCATCTTTTACAGTAAAAGATGAAATACCTGATTGGAAGGTTCAAACTAACTATTGGAACGTAGAAGATACACAACAGTGGCGAACAGAAGACACTGATAATTTCTTTTACGAAATGGAGGAAAAGAAAAATGATTAAAAAAATAAAAGAACTTTGGAAAAAGTTTAAAACTTGGTTTTGTTGGGGATAAATGAATTTAGCTGATCTGTTAAAAAAAAATATAGTAATGGTTCCTGTTGTGGCTTCGGTCCTTGTTGGAACATTCACAGGTGTAAAATACATCGTTAACTTAACAGACACTATTAATGCAAACCAAGCAGAAATAGAAAAAATTAAAACAGTTGATCTTGTAAACATGCAAAGAGACATGAAAGTATTAACTGATGGTGTTAATACTGTTATTGCAAAACTAGAAAGAGCAGAAGGCACATGGGAGATGGCTGAGAATTTATATGAAGTGTTAGCTGATAAAGTTAGACAAATGGAATACGACATTAAAGATTTAAACAGAGAAATAAATTATTAGGATGAACTATGGAGATTGCCAGGATGGATTACAGATTTACAGCAATACTTATTATAATGTTAACCATTCTAGCATTTTGTGCAGATCCTGCGTATCCTAGAAACGAATATCTTAACGATGGTAATACTAGATGTGGAGAGTTTGAAACAAGAATAGAAGCAGAAGACAGAGCAACAAATTATCAAGGTTCGTCTAGCGATTACGATTCAGATAATTATAGATTAACTTTTAGTTACAGAAAATATTTAGGAACAGACTGTAAAACATCAAAAGAAAATGCACAATTAAAACAACAACTTGAGCTAATGAAGATGTGTAATAAAGTAAATAGAAATCCTAGTTTAGCACAAAATAAAAATTTTTATTTATTAGTATCTAAATGTAGAGGTGTTGTACCCCAGGTAGATGAAGTAGAAACTATGCCTACAGGCAGTCTTTGGGATGAATTAAAAGAAGATTATATTAAAGAAAACCCAGAATCTAAGACTTTAGATAACAATAACAGTACATTGAAAATACCACCAGAAGGGTATATACTACCAAAACCAAAACCAAAAGATGACTAAACCATTAAAAATATCAGAACAAGCTGCAGTGCAGATGCCGATGAAAACGGTAGCTTCGTTAATTATGCTCGTCGCAATTGGAACCTGGGCATACTTTGGTTTACATGAAACACTTAATGCACACTCAACAAAAATAGAATTGATGCAAAAAGATTTAGAACAAAACTCAGAGTTTAGAATTAAATATCCACGTGGAGAACTTGGTCAATCAAGTGGGGAAGCGGAGCTTTTTATGCTCGTAGAACACTTAGCCGGATTGTTAGAGGATATAGATGCTGAAGTTAAAAGTATGAGAAACAACGCAGTTAACATAGAATTCTTGCAAGAAAGAACAAAAAAACTTACAGAAGATGTAGAAAAATTAATTAGAAACGGGAACGGTCACTAATGATAGAAATGGTATTTGCTTTATTACTCTTACAGGATCACAAAATTATAGAACATCGTTATCACGAGTCTTTATCACAATGTATGAAGGCCAGACGTTACGCTATGAAGGACAAATCTAGTAAAGATAGAGTAGTATATAAATGCATTCAATCTAAAGCAAACGTTGAAGTATACATGGGAGAGAAAAAAATCCTTTCATTAATATTGGATTAATGAAAAAATCTAATAAACGCAGAAATCCTATTGCAAAACAACTTAGACATTTTAAACAAAAAGTGATAAAGAATAAGAAAGCATATGACCGGAAAAAATTTCAAAATAACAGCAGAGATAGTTAATGGTATCTGCCCTACCTGTGAGGAGTATACACCTTTGGTAGGATTAACAAAACAATTTTTTAGATGTTTAACTTGTGGTTCTGATTTAGAACAACATATAAATGGAAAGATAAGTTACATACCTCATTTACATAAACACACATTAAAATCAGCGGTAGATAAGTATTTCGATGGCCAAGAAAGCTAAAGGTTTATACGCAAAAGTTGCACACGTTCCTGTGTTTCACAAAACAAGTATAGGTAGAAATCCTAGCTTACAAAAAATGAATAAAAACCGCCGACGTAGTTTCAAAAAATATCGTGGACAAGGGCGTTGACAAACATCCCAAAATATCCTAGTCTTTAAATATGAAAGAAAAAATAATAACATTAAAAGTTGACGGTGCAGCTCAAGGCCAATGGTCTAGTCTGTTGTTAGAACTAAACTTAATGAAACAAGCATGGAAACCCTATGGTGTTAACATAAATATGAAAGCATCAGGATTAAAAAATGTTTTAAATTATGGAACGAGAAATAACGATGGATCTGATACTAGTAAACGACGGTCTATATAGTCTGGTATCTGTCACAAAAGAGATGATGGAACATATCTCATTATTGGACGAAGTAGATTGCTTTGAACTTTGTGACATATTACGTTTACATTTAACAACGTATTATGAGCCACCTTATAATGCACACGTAATGAAAGATGGTAGTGGTGATCTTCTTGGCTGTATTTGTAAGTAGTGCTTTACTATTACCTGCTGTCCTTTTGTTTTGGATGTGGGATCAAGAAACACCTACCCTAAAGAGGGAAAATAAGGGTAGGTAATGGTGAGAAATTATCTTGCCATAACACAATTCTGCCTTATTGTCAAATCGTCTCCTCTGGAGTGCAGGTAAACCTAATATAAATACCATGTTGGTTGACTTCCTCTTTACCTATTTCCTTCATTTTCTTTAATGATTCTTCATAACCAAACGTCATACAGTCATATGTGCTATTAAATGTTTCAGGCCATGGGTATGGCGGCATGCAGGTAGTATGCACCTGTGAACAAATAATTAAACTTAATAATATTTTCATTGACAATCCTATAATATCACCTATATATGAGTTATTAATATGAAAGGAAACACGCATGACAGACATGAGTAAATACAAAAATGTTTCTCTAACGAAGCAAACATATGCTACTTTAGATAAACTATCAAAGGTATTATTGCCCGATGCTAAATTATCCATAGCAAAGACAATAGAATCAATTGCAAACGAGAAAGTAAAAAAGTTAAATGGCAAAATTAAAAACAAGTAGAATCGTAAAAGTAATTTGTGATACATGCCACGGAAATGGGTATGTCAGAGTTGCAAAAATTGACGGTGATCCTGCAGTAGACTTTAGAGATAGAAGCGAAGTCCACCAATGTTGGGACTGCGATTCGGAGGGAGAATTTTATGAGACGGTTGATGATAATCTTATTGACGATGGTCCTTCTAACAAGCTGCACTAGTAGATTTGATTTTGATGGGTTTGATCCAACAACAACAACTTTAAGATGGTTAATGAAACAAGATGCTAAAAAAAATTAAATATAGAAAAGGACGAGCTCCAGGTGACAAAAAATGCTATGCGCTAAACACCTCTGGAGGTTACATATCGGGATTCGTAAAACATACCCTGAGTATTCGAGCCTTTGGTGACCCGTTAGTACGTGCACGGAAAGCGGGCATTTGATGATAAGTCAAAGTGATATAAGTTACATTGCAGGAATCTTTGATGGTGAAGGTAGTCTTCACATAAGACGAGCATTAGAAAAGAAAAAGAAACATAGAGGTAAACCTGGATATAGAATGTCTAACTCTATGCGTATTAGCATGGAGATATCTATGACTGATGAACATGTCATACGTTGGATTCATGAAGTATTAGCTGTTGGCACAGTAATTAGACGTGATGTAAAAGGTAAAACAAAATCAGGTGGTAAATTTAAAACACAATGGCGTTGGCGATGTACGTTTAGAGATTGTTATTATGTTTGCAAATTACTATGGCCAGATGCTAAAGTAAAGTTACATAAAATAGAACAAGTAATAGACCACTACTCACCAGAGTATTTGATGAATGGTAAGGTAGTGAGTCTAGAACAATATAGGGAGGCAATGAATTTAGAATGACAGCAGCATACGGAATAGGAATGTTTTTTTATAGCATTGGTTGTTTGTTAATTGGTGCAGCAATAGCGTATAAAATATTAAATAGAAAATCATTAGAAGAAAGAGAAAACGAAGAATACTTAAAGGAGTTAAAAAAGAAACTATGAAAAAAGATATAAACATACAGATATTTAATTGGGGTCCATGTGTAGTTAGAATGAAGATAACAGACTCATTTAAAAAATTATTTTTGACTGAGGCTGAAAAAAATAAATTAGATTATACTGATAAGTTGGCTGGTATTTTAGAGAAAGAAACAGGTTATGGTGAAGAGTCTAAAAATGCTATACTACCACAACTATCTCAGTGTTTGGGTATATACAACCAAGCCTTTGAAAAATATGTAAATAAACCATTTGAAAAACCACCAGAATATATTTTATCTGCGATGTGGATTAATTATCAAAAGCCTAATGACTTTAACCCACCACATGATCATGATGGTAAACTGTCTTTTGTAACATACTTACAGATACCCGAAGAATTAAAAAGAGAGAATAGAGAGTATAAAGGTAAAAGCTGTGGACCTGGAGGTATACAGTTTATCTATGGCAATGGACCTAGAGACTGTATAAGTTATATGTCTTTCTTTCCGGAAGAGAATGATATGTTTATCTTTCCTGCATGGTTAAAACACTGGGTAGCACCGTATCGATCTAATTGTACTCGTATATCTGTGAGTGGTAATGTTCATGACCAAGCACCATTAAATAATATAGTTAAGTTTGCTCCTCAATATTTAAAAACTAAGAAATAATGTTACGTTTTTATATATGGTTGATGGGGTGGTCTGGTACATTGAGTGCGTGGGCGTGGAGACAGCATGTAAAAATATTAAGGGATAAAAGAAAATGATGACTGATGAAGATATAAAAGAATACCATAACATTGGTAAAGCGATCAAGCATAGTGATAAATACAACTATGTTAGTGCCTCACGGATCGAGGACCAAGGAACACGGCTCTATGATGTAAATGGTGCTAGACTTCCATCTGTGACTACGATATTAGGGCGTACCAAAGATCAACAATTTCTAAAAGAATGGAAGGCCAAAGTTGGAGAACAAGAAGCAGAACGAATCAAAAATGTATCTAGTAGTCGGGGGACATCTATGCACAAATTCCTGGAGCACCATATTACAGGATCTGGATACGATGATCTTACGGAGCTCGGACAGAAGGCGAAAACCATGGCCGAAAAAATTATTGAAGTGGGTCTTACACCAGTGGAAGAGTATTACGGATCGGAAGTTACATTATATTATCCTGGCCTTTATGCTGGGTCTACTGACTTAGTTTGTCTACACAATGGTAAAGAAACTGTTGTAGATTTTAAACAAGCGAATAAACCAAAGAAAGCAGAATGGATTGAAGACTATTATATGCAGATAGCAGCATACGCCATGGCTCATGACTACGTGCACAATTCTAATATAGAACAAGGGGTAATAATGATATGCACACCGGACCTATATTATCAAGAATTTGTCGTAAATGGGGCAGAATTAAGGCGCTATAAACATAGGTTTTTGAAAAGATTGGACATGTATTATGACCTATTGCATGACGAAAAAGAAAAAGCTAAAGTTAATATGAACCCGGAGGATTTTTTTAATGGAGCGTGAGATATCAGGATACTACTATGACGGTGACAAGTCATGGATTATATACAAAGACGAATACGGTAATGAAACTATGGAGGAGGACAACAATGAATGACAAACTTAGAAACGTTCTAAAGAAGCGATACGAAGCTGACATAGCAGAC
>Ga0209348_1001376_pt1 | contig 11853 bp, 22 predicted proteins | sample ETNvirenome_2_30_FD_184065 | JGI IMG/M metagenome (GOLD analysis project Ga0209348, IMG submission 184065) | Marine viral communities from the Pacific Ocean - ETNP_2_30 (SPAdes) (version 2) | ecosystem: Environmental > Aquatic > Marine > Oceanic | place: Pacific Ocean | collected 2013-06-22 | reverse complement strand
AACGAAGATAACAAGGCGGCTGATTATGCCGAACTTGCGAAGGGTCAAGGGTTTCAACCGACACAAAAGATGAAGGTTGAGCCCATGACTCTGAAAGCGCTAGTCCGTGAGCGTATTGAGGCAGGTAAAGAAATGCCAACGGAAATTTTCGGAGTGTTCTCTGAAAATAAAACTACAATAAAAAGGAACAAGTAACATGAACCAAGTAGCAACAAAAAAAGAAGGAGCATTAGCAACATTTGATATGGAAGCTGATGCAAACAAGGGCGCTCAAAATATATCGCAAGAAGATCTTGCGTTACCTTTCTTAAAAATTTTGGGTCAACTATCTCCAGAAGTAAACAAAAGAGATGGTAAATATGTCGAAGGCGCAGAGCCAGGCAAAATCATAAATACCGTGACCAATCAGTTGTATGACTCTTTAGAAGTTGTACCAGTCTTTTACAAAAGACAATACATTGAGTGGCAAGATAGAGGCACTAGCACTGGTGCACCTGTTGCAATTCACGAGGCAGACAGTGATATTGTTAGTCAAACCACAAGAGGTAAAGACTACAAAGATAGATTAGCAAATGGTAACTATCTTGAAAATACAGCAAGTCACTTTGTATTAACTGTTGGTGATAATCCATCTACAGCTTTGATTTCTATGAAATCTACTCAACTTAAAGTTAGTAGAAAATGGAATTCAATGATGATGGGCATCAAAATGCAGGGTAAAAATGGATTGTTTACTCCGCCAACTTACAGCCACATTTATAAGCTATCAACCGTGCAGATGTCTAACGACAAAGGAACATGGTTTGGTTGGGATGTAGCAAAAGTAGGACCAGTTACAGATAAATCTGTATATGATTCCGCAAAATCTTTTGCAGAGTCTGTAGGTAAGGGTGAGATCCAAGCTAAACACGGAAGTGAAGAGACTACAAAGTCTAATTCAAATTACTAAAATCCTAGGTAGTGGGCGTCGAAGCTAGCGTGGAAACGCCCACTTATAAAATATGATTGAGAAGTTTAAAAACATATTTCAAGGATTAGACCGTGCGCACGGTGTCACTATTGTTGGTGAATCAAATGGTAATGGCACTAAGGTAAAAGGTAAATCATTTGTAAAACGAGAACCAATTACCACTGAATTATGGCAAAAACATTTAGATGGCACAGATAGTTTAGGTGTAATACCAATTAATGATGATAACAAATGTAAATGGGGTTGTATAGATATTGACTCTTATGCAGGATTTGATCATCAAAAACTTATAAACAAAATTAAACAATTTAAGTTACCACTGGTGGTGTGTAGATCAAAATCTGGTGGTGCACATGTATTTTTATTTACAAAAGATTATGTATCAGCAAGTTTGATGCAAGATAAATTAAATGAGATTAGATCTGTATTGGGTTATGGTGGATCAGAAGTTTTTCCGAAACAACGTGAATTAAAATCGAAAGATGATACAGGAAATTTTTTAAACTTACCATACTTTAATTGCAGTAATACAACAAGATATGCCTTTCTTGAGAATGGCGAAGCTGCTACATTAGACAGTTTTTTTGAGTTAGTAGAAAGATATAAACAAGAAGACATTAGCACAATAGAAGTTAAAAGACCAGAGACACCATACTCTGACGGTCCACCATGTGTTGAACTTATGGTGCAAAACAAAGTTACAGAGGGTGGTAGGAACAATGCGTTGTTTCACTATGGTGTGTATGCAAAATCTAAATGGCCAGAAAATTGGAAAACAAAATTAATTTTATTTAATGAATCTGCAATGGCACAACCATTGTCAGACATAGAAGTAAATATAATAACTAAACAACACGAAAAAAAAGACTGGGGTTATAAATGTAATGATCAACCAATGTGTAGTTTGTGTGATAAAAAATTATGTAAATCTAGAAAGTTTGGTATAGGTCAAGAGATAACATTTCCGAATCTTACAGATCTTCAGGTTGTAGCGCTAGAAGAACCATATTATTACATGAACGTAGATGGTGATAGATTGTATCTTGACTCTGCAAAACATTTAACAAACCAAAGTTTATTTCAAGAAGAGTGTGTAAAACAATTACGATTTAATCCACCAACACTAAAGACAAATGATTGGAAGAAACTTACGAATATATTATTAGAGAATGCAGAGGTAACAGAACCTGCAGAGGGCACAGGAACAAAAGATATATTAAGAAACTATCTTGAAGACTATTGTGTAAATAGAATACAAAAAGATGACTACGAAGATTTAAAAAATGGTGGCACATATACTAAAGAAGGATATCATCACTTTGTATTTGATAACTTTTTTCACAACTATCTATCAAGAAAACATTGGAAAGTGCCATATCAGAGAACATCACAAATGTTAAAAGATAATTTAAACTGCACAACTAAACGTGTAGGCAAACACAAATTGTCTGTATTTGTTGTAACTAGATTTGATAAAAAAGAAGAAACATATAAACCAAAAAAATTTAAGAAAGATAATTATTAATGAGAACAATAATATACGGACCACCAGGTACAGGTAAAACACACACTCTATTGCAACACATAGAAAAATTTCTTGAGACAACCGAGCCTGATAAGATCGGATATTTTACATTTAGTAAGAACGCTGCCATAGAGGGTAAAGAGAGAGCTGCAATTAAATTTAGATTATCTTTGTTGGATGACCTACCATACTTTCAAACTCTACATTCATTTTGTTTTAATCAACTTGGTTTAAGTAAAGATCAGGTTATGAAAGAAAAACATTACAAAGAATTAGGAGAGAAGATGGGATTAGAGATAGAAGGAACTCAACAAGATGAGGACCACGATAGTGTATTTTATTCAAAGAATCCGTACATACAATTAATAAACATAGCACGATCAAAAGAAATAGATCCTGTAAAATATTATCATCTTACAGACAATCAACAGGTGTCATTAAATAAATTAAAAATTATATCAGAAGAATTACAAAATTATAAAAAAGAAAATGGTCTGGTGGATTTTCCAGACATGATAGAAAAATTTTTACAAGGTGGTGATACACCAAAACTAAGAGTTATGTTTGTAGATGAAGCACAAGATTTAAGTTTAATACAATGGAAGCTAGTAAAAAGAATAGAAGAATCCTCTACGGATTCTTTTATTGCCGGAGATGACGACCAGGGTATTTATAAATGGAATGGTGCACATGTAAATACTTTTATAAATTTAGAAGGAACAAGAGAGATATTAGAGCAATCACATAGGGTGCCACAAAAACCTTTTGAAATTGCAAACAAGATTATTAACAAAGTTAAGAACAGGGTAAGTAAAAAATATTACCCAAAAGAAAAAGAGGGATCTGTAAAACGTTGTCAAAGTTTACATGAAATAGATTTTACAGAGGGTAAATGGCTAGTGTTAGCTACAGCAAATTATATGTTAAGTGATATAGGTGATGTGCTAGATGAAAAAGGATTGTATTGGCAAAGAAGAAAAGCAACACCAAGAGTTAAAAACATATACGAAATTATACAAAAATGGAATGAGTTAAAGACTGGCATACCAATGCATTTTAACGATTGTAAAAAAATATTTAATAAAATGAATAAAAACTGGGACAAAAAATTATTTAAGGCTATGATTAAAGATCAATTCTATAGCATTGATGATTTAAAAGAAAAATATGGTTTACAGACAGAGGCAGATTGGAAAGAAGCATTAGATGAATTGGGTGACGAAGACATAAAAAAAATAATAAAACTAATGAAGACAGGAGAAGATTTAACTAGAGACCCAAGAATAAGTGTCTCTACAATACATGGAGTAAAAGGTAATGAAAGAGAGAATGTAGTTGTAACAACAGACTTGTCAAATGCAGCGTTTATTGATTATGAAAAAAATCCAGACGATACACACAGATTATTTTATGTTGCATGCACAAGAACAGAAAACAATTTATTTATAATCGAACCACAAAGGAAAAAAGCATATGACATCTAAAGTATGGGACAAACAACACGGAGGATCACACTACCAAAAATATAAAATTCAACCCAGCAAGTTTGTTGTTGAGAATGAGTTGTTATATCCGGAAGGGTGTGCTATAAAATATATAATAAGACATAGGGATAAAGGGAAGAAACAAGATTTATTGAAAGCAATACATTTTATAGAAATGATAATAGAGAGGGATTATGAAACAGATATTTAAACCACAAACAGAGTGGTTACCACCAGACTCTTTTCCTGATCTATCAAAATATAATGAGATAGCAATTGACCTAGAGACAAAAGATCCAGAATTAAAAACTATGGGATCTGGATCTGTAACAGGTAGAAGTAATATTGTTGGTATAGCTGTGGCTGTACAAGATTGGAAAGGTTACTATCCTATCGCACATGAGGGTGGTGGTAACATGGATAAAAACATGGTCTTAAAATGGTTTCAAGATGTTTTAAATACAGATTCTTTAAAGATATTTCATAACGCCATGTATGACGTATGTTTTATACGTGCCGCAGGACTTAAAATTAACGGAACCATTGTAGATACCATGATTGCTGGCTCTCTCGTGGACGAGAATCGCTTTAGATACGATTTAGGCTCTATGGGTCGAGATTATGTGGGAATAGGCAAAAATGAGGCTGTATTAAAAGAAACTGCAGATATCTGGGGTGTAGATGCTAAATCAGAAATGTATAAATTACCTGCCATGTATGTGGGTGAATATGCAGAACAAGATGCAGAATTAACTTTTAAACTTTGGCAAGAAATGAAAAAAGAAATTATTAGTCAGGATATAGAAGATATTTTTAATTTAGAGACTGAATTATTTCCTTGCCTTGTTGATATGCGTTTTTTAGGTGTACGTGTAGATACCCAAGCAGCGCATGAATTGAAACAGCAATTACTAGCAGAAGAAAAACAATGCCTGCACAAAGTAAAAAAAGAAACATCAATAGATGTTCAAATATGGGCTGCACGTTCAATAGAGAAAGTCTTTCAAAAATTAAACCTACCATATGACCTAACCGCAAAAACAAACTCTCCATCATTTACTAAAAACTTTCTGCAAAACCATCCACATCCATTGGTGAAGTTGATAGCTCGTGCTAGAGAAATAAATAAATCTCATACTACTTTTATTGATACCATATTAAAGCATCAACATAAAGGTAGAATACATGCAGAAATAAATCAAATTAGATCTGATAGTGGTGGTACAGTAACCGGTAGATTTAGTTACAACAATCCAAACTTACAGCAAATACCAGCACGAAACAAGGAACTTGGACCACGAATTAGAAGTTTGTTTATACCTGAAGAAGGTTGTAAGTGGGGGTGTTTTGATTACTCACAACAAGAACCACGTCTTGTTACACACTATGCTAGTCTTGATGGACTCTATGGTGTGGATGAAGTATTAAATGCATACAATGAGGGTGAAGCAGACTTTCATCAGATTGTATCTGATATGGCTAACATACCTAGATCACAAGCAAAAACAATTAATCTTGGTTTGTTTTATGGTATGGGTAAAAATAAATTACAAGCAGAGTTAGGTGTGTCCAAAGAAGATGCAGAAAGTTTATTTAGAACTTATCATGACAAAGTGCCATTTGTAAAAATGTTAATGGAAAGTGTTATGCGTAGAGCACAAGATAAAGGTCGTGTTAGAACTTTACTTGGTCGTAGGTGTAGATTTAATTTATGGGAACCAAACCAGTTTGGCATACATAAAGCATTGCCTCATGAAGAAGCACTCGCGGAACACGGACCAGGGATCAAAAGAGCTTTTACATACAAAGCATTAAATAAATTAATACAAGGATCAGCTGCTGACATGACAAAAAAAGCTATGGTTGATTTGTACAAAGAGGGTATCATACCGCATATACAGGTTCATGATGAACTTGATATATCTGTTAATAACAACGAAGATAAAATAAAACAAATTATGGAATCGGCTGTTGACTTAGAAGTACCAAACAAAGTAGATTATGAATCTGGTCCTAACTGGGGCCAAATAAAATGATAAATTATGGCTTACTTAAATGCAAATATTCCTGTAGAATACGCACAAATAAAAAGGGAGTATTTATATGATCTTAAAAAACATCATGGCGAAGTTGAAGACTGTATCATCTTTGGTGTCACCTGCATTACAGGACGTGCCCTCTTATTTCATGCAATCATGGAAAACGGTGCAATATTTTATCGCCTGCCAATTAGCGCGTTTATTCAACGTGGCTTCAAAGCAGAAGACGTACCGAGCAGAAGACTTGATGAATTACAGCTTTGGAATTCTTTTAGCTATTATCCTGCTGTTACTAGTTGGGATATTTTAGAATCACAATCAGGCAAATACATTGGTAAAGATAAGCAATGGCACTACGGTAAATATTTATTTACTGTTGACTTTGCACATCCAGAGCCTAATATACTTGACACTGATCATTCAGAGATTCCGCATGAACATAAGTGCGCACACGTATTGGCATTAAATGATGGCAATTACGCAGCTCAACCTAACAACAGGTTAATTTGGGATATACCATCATTTACGGTAAAAGACCAAGTGCCTGATTGGAAGGTTCAAACTAATTACTGGAACGTAGAAGATACACAACAGTGGCGAACAGAGGACACTGACAACTTCTTTTACGAGATAGAGGAAAAGAAAAAATGAGGTGTGGCTATGGATTACAGATTTACAGCAATATTAATAATATTGTTTTGTTTACTAGCTATTTTTGTGCGTCCAAGTCAACAGGGTCCATTGAAACTTGAGTTAAAAGAATATATAATTCCGCCACCAAAACCAAAAATAAATGAGTAAAAAACCTTTAAATATATCTGAAGAAGCAGCCGTGCAAATGCCAATGAAGACGGTAGCGTCCTTAATAATTATCGTAGCATTAGGCACAATGGGTTATTTTCAAATCATAGAACGTTTAAATGTTGCGGACACTCGTATACAGATAATGGAAAAGGACCTGGAAGAGAATACAGAGTTTAGAATCAAGTGGCCGCGGGGTCAACTTGGTTCGCTTCCCGCCGATTCCGAGCAGTACATGATGATCGAAGATCTTTATAAGACTACTGATAAGTTAAACAAACATATTGAAAACATGGCACTAAACAAAGTGAACATAGAATTTTTAAGAAAACAAATGGACAAAGTATTAGAAGATATTGAGTCATTAAAAGACGATGCAAGAGATATGCACTACAAGAATGGTAATGGTCAATGATAGAGTCTGTAGTAGGATTGTTGATGTTTATAAACGGAGAGATTAAGGAACACCGTATACAAGAATCAATGGCTGCATGTCTTCGTGCCCGACGTGTAGCAGAAAGAGAGTACAACCCTAACGTGTCTTATAAATGTTGGAAGGGTGAAGCAGAAACAGAGATATACTTAGGTGAAAAGTCAATTAAAAAAATCCATCTCAAATAAGATTGCAAAAAAATTAAAAGATAGACGTTACCATCAGCGTGTGGTACGATCTAAAAAAATTTATGACAGGAAAAAAATTCAAAGTAACGGCAGAGATAGTTAACGGTATATGTCCTACATGTGAAGAATACACACCGCTAGTAGGATTAACAAAACAATTTTTTAGATGTTTAACATGTGGTTCTGATTTAGAACAAAAAGTAAATGGTGTTATAAGTTATATACCTCACCTATCTAAAAACTCATTGCAATCAAAAGTAGATCAATATTTCGAAAACGATGGCTAGACAAAAATTTATACACTTTGTTCCACGTCCAAAACCTCGTAAAAGACCAGGCAGACACACAAAAAACCTAAATAAATCAAAGAAAAGATCGTATAAAAAATACAACCGACAAGGCCGTTGACAAATACTTTTAAATGACTATCCTATAGTCATGAAAGAAAAAACTATAACAATAAAAACAAACGAAATATCTCAACGACAATACTCAACACTGTTGTTGGAATTAAATATAATGAAACGACAATGGAAGTCTTATGGTGTAGATATACAGCTGTCAGCTCCTAGTTTAAAAAAGATAATAGCTTTGGGTACAACTAATGGATCTGATACTACTAAACGACGGATTGTATAATCTGGTATCTGTCACAAAAGAAATGTTGGATGGAATAGTGTTGACAAACGACGTTAATTGTTTTGATTTATGTGATATTGTACGATTGAAACTAACAACTTTTGTTGATAGTCTTAACGCACATGTAATGAACGATGATAGTGGATATTTTTTTGGGTGTATGTGTAACTAGTCTTTTTATTCTACCCGCAGTTATTTTACTGTGGATGTGGAATAAAGAAACACCTACCCTAAAGAGGGAAAAATAAGGGTAGGTAATGGTGAGAAGATTTCTCGCCATAACATAATTTAGCCATATTGTCAAATGCTGTCGATGGGTGTGCAAGTAAATTTAATATACATGCCGTATTTATTAATATCCTCACGACCTATTTCTTCTAATTTTTTAATAGCTTCGTTATACCCAAAGTGTAGGCAATCGTATTTAGTTCTAAATGTTTCAGGCCAATTAAAAGGAGGCATGCAGTCTCCAGCAACACTTGAACAAATTATTAAACTCATTAAAATTTTCATTGACAATCCTATATTATCACCTATATTACAGCTATTAAATTATGAAAGGAAACGATTATGACTGATATGTCAAAGTACAAAAATGTTTCACTAACAAAAGAAACATATGCTATTTTAGATAAGTTATCAAAGATATTATTGCCCGATGCTAAATTGTCTGTAGCAAAGACAATAGAATCATTAGCAAATGAGAAAGCGAGAAAACTAAATGGCAAAATTAAAAAAAGCTAGAGTCAAAGTTCATATCTGTGAAACGTGTCACGGTAATGGATATGTTAGAGTTGCAAAACTTGATGGTGATCCTGCACTAGATTTTAGAGATAGAAGTGAAGTGCATCAATGTTGGGATTGTGATTCGGAAGGAGAATTTTATGAAGTCGATGATATGGGTTGGATTGATGATGGTACTTCTAACAGCGTGCACTAGATTTGAGTTTGACGGGTTTGATCCTGCAACTGCAACTGTGAGATGGATTATAAAAAGTAACGAGTTGAAAAGGACCTCCGTCCATGTAACGCCTAGCGCTAGCCTCTGTACGGCAACCGAAGAAGCGGTAAGTAACCGTGGAGGTGTGGAGCCTTTGCCGCCATGCGAGTACGTGCACGGAAAGCATGGGGGTTGATATGATTAGTGAAGTAGATGCTGCATACATTGCAGGACTTTTTGATGGTGAAGGTAATATTTACCACAAACAAGTAATGAAGAGAAGAAAACCAGTAGAAAAAGCTTATCCAACATGGGAAGTGCGTATGGAAATAAGTATGACTGAAAGATCAATTATACATTGGATACACGAAACTTTGGGTGTTGGAACGTTTGCTAAAAAACCACCTGGTAAAGGACAGTTAGGTCGTAAGATGCAATACAGATGGAGATGTGGATATAGAGATGCATACTATGTTTGTAAATTAATATGGCCTTTTGTTCATGTAAAATTACCAAAGGTTCAAAAAATTTTAGAACACTATGCAAACGATGATTTAGATGATAAGATAATAAACTTGAAAGATTATAAAAGATGGAAAAGAAAATAGACATAAGATACATAGCAGGTTTTTTTGATGGTGAGGGTTGTATAACGTTTTCTAAAATTATGAAATATAACCCAACAATGAAAAGACGTTATCCTTGCACTACAATTAGAATGGAAGCTACAAATACTGATTTTAAAATAATTAAAGATGTGTTTGGTTATTTTAATATAGGTCATGTGATTCCAATCAAACCTAGAAAGAAAGGATACAAAAAACAATTACGTTGGCAGTTAACTCATAGACAAGCTGAAAAGGTTATAAGACGTTTATTACCTTACATGCGTGAAAAGAATAAAATTAAACAAGCTAAAAAAGTTTTACAGTATTACGATGAAAGGGACATGGTATGATGTTAAAATTTTATTTATGGGTAATGGGTTGGTCCGGTACGTTAAGTGCGTGGGCTTTTAGAAAACAAGCTGCGATTGTAAGAGAACATAATCGTAAAGAAGAAGAGGAATATTTAAAGGAGTTAAAAAAGAAACTATGACAGATAAAAATACAAAAATATCAGTGCACACTTATAACTGGGGACCATGCGTTATTAAATTAAAAATATTAGATGATTTTAAAAACATTTTGTTGGAAGAAGCTAAAAAGACAGAGTTAGACTTTCAACATAGACTAGCAGGACAAATTGCAAACGAACGTGGGTATAGTGAAGAACAAAGACATAAGATTATACCACACTTATCACCATATCTAGGTGTATACGATGAAGCGTTTCAAAGGTTTCAAAACAAACGATATGATAGTAAACCAGAATATGTATTGACTGCGTTATGGGCTAACTTCCAACGTCAATATGAATTTAATCCACCACATGACCATGATGGTAAATTATCGTTTGTAATATATTTATCAATGCCAGAACCATTAGCGAAAGAAAACGAAGCATACAAAGGTAAAAGCTGTGGACCTGGAGGCATACAGTTTATGTATGGTGATGGACCTAGAAACTGTGTAACTTATCAATCATACTTTCCAAAAGACGGAGATATGTTTATTTTTCCTGCATGGTTAAAACACTGGGTAATGCCATTTCATTCTGATTGTGTGAGAATATCTGTATCAGGTAATGTGCATGACTCTGCGCCATTGAATCAGATTAAGAAAGGTGGTTTGAAAAAAGAATGACGTTTGGTTTTGGATTAGGTATGTTTGGATATAGTATGGTTTGTTTAATCATAGGTTTAACGATAATTTATTTTGTTATAAAAAATATAAAATGAAAACAGTCAAAAATTTTTTACCAAAAGATTATTTTAAAGACATGCAAAAAAAGATAATGAGTGATCATGTTGTACCTTTTTATTTTAACTCACATGTTGCAGAAGATAGAGAGGGATATAACATAGATAATTATTACTTTACCCACAATGTTTATGATAAAAATTTACCAGGCAGTAATCTGTTTGATTTATTTGTGCCCATGCTAGAACTTATTGAATGTAAAAGTTTAATTAGAATCAAGGTAAACTGTTATCCGAGAACGACAAAACTATTTCATCATGCACCACATCGTGATTATGATTATTCTCACAAGGCCATGATACTTTCATTAAATACATGTGATGGTGGCACTGAAGTTGGTGGTAATTTTGTGGAAAGTATTGAAAATCAAGCATTATTCTTTGATGCTAGTTTGGGTCATAACAGTACTACTTGCACAAATCAAAAGTGTAGATTTAATATAAACGTAAATTATTTTTAAAATTATGATGAGTGATAAAGACATAGAGGAATACCACAACATTGGTAAAGCTATCAAGCACAATGCGAAATACACCTATGTCGATGCATCACGGATCGAGGAACAAGGATCACGGCTCTATGATGTAAATGGTGCTAGACTTCCTAGTGTAACTACTATATTGGGCAAAACCAAAGATCAAACATTTTTAAAAGATTGGATAGCGAAAAAAGGTGAAGCCGAAGCAGAACGAATCAAAAACTTATCTAGTAATAGGGGGACAGCTATGCACAAATTCTTGGAGCACTATATCCTCGGAACTGGCTACGATGATCTTACAGCACTCGGACAGGAGGCGAAAGCCATGGCCGAAAAAGTTATTGAAGTGGGTCTTGCACCCGTTGAAGAATATTTTGGTTCGGAAGTTACGTTATACTATCCGGGTCTATACGCAGGTTCAACAGACCTTGTCTGTTTACACAACGGTCGTGAAACTGTTGTTGACTTCAAGCAAGCTAACCGTCCAAAGAAGA
>Ga0209348_1001375_pt1 | contig 11853 bp, 14 predicted proteins | sample ETNvirenome_2_30_FD_184065 | JGI IMG/M metagenome (GOLD analysis project Ga0209348, IMG submission 184065) | Marine viral communities from the Pacific Ocean - ETNP_2_30 (SPAdes) (version 2) | ecosystem: Environmental > Aquatic > Marine > Oceanic | place: Pacific Ocean | collected 2013-06-22 | reverse complement strand
GTATGGAAGCTTTAGAAAAAGCTAGAGAAGCTAAAAAGAAAAAAGACGATAAATAGTTACGCTAAAATAAACTTAAAAGAAGGACAGTAAATTGGCATCTACCTCAACAAATAAACAACCAATGATGCTGGATAGACCAGCATCTACCAGCACTCTTGTAAGAACTCAGACAGGACAATTATTTTCTGCCAGTCTGTTACCTACATCAATTGGTAACGTGACTAAGGTATTTGATGTTGACCAAGCTCTAACAGATACTCAGATTAGTGGTGCATATATAGACGAGATATTTATAAGATATACAAAAGATGTAAATGTTTTTATCGATGCAGTAACTCCCAGTGCTGCAACATATGCAAGAACTGCTTTCGCTCTAACAGTTACTTTAACTGGCCATAATGTAAAAGTAGGTGACAAAATATATTTAGATATCACATCTGGAGCTGCTACAGATGAAGTTTTAACAGTGACAGAAGTTACTGCTACAACATTCAAAGGTAATCACAGTGTTTCTGGAACTACAAATGGAAACGTAAATGTTTATCTACCTACTGATTTTGTTTTCTATTTAACAAAGGTAACTACAGTGACAGGAACTACACAGTTCTTACCTTTATTCACTGCTCATGTCCTATCTCTTCCAGAGGATCAGAGTTTTAGTTTAACTGAAAACTTAATACTCCCACTTATAAATTCACCAGTGCCTCATGCAGGTACAAACTTCTCTAGTGCTAATAGTACAATTGCACCTAAGATGAGAGGATTAATGTTACCTCGTGGATCAGGATTACATGTAGGTGTTAGTGGAGTAGGATCTCTTACTAATGGATTTTATGTGAATGTTCAGGGTGGATATTACTAGATCCAATGCCAAGAAGACGATCTAGTTTCGGTACTTCTTTTGATAATTCTTTTAAAGGTTTTTCCGATTCTGTATTAAAGAAAGAGAAAACAGATCAAAATGATTTTGCTGATACTCCTTATCAGTTCTTCCCTCCAGGTGAGCAAGATCTTTATAGTGAAGTAAGATTTTATGACTTTGATAGCACATGGTCAAGATGGAGACGTGGATATGAACTTTATGTCATAACTCAGCAGTATCTAGGATCATCTGCTACAGGAAGGAATACCAGAGGAGACTTTAGAATGTTCTTTACATTCCAATTTTTCCCAGGTCTTTTTGTACCCGTTAGAATATTTACTTTCCCTAGTGCTGGTAATGAAGAAGGAGAGCATACAGTTGGTATACGTGATGCTAATAGCCTTAACCTTTTTGATCTTGGTTTACCTATTGATTCAGTTAGATATGTCACTGCAGCAAAAGCAGGAACATACAACAAGGTTGGGACTACTGTTACTATCACCTTGGTTGGACATGGATTACGTGTAGGAGAAAGTGCATTCCTCGATTACACATCTGGAACTGCAGTAGATGAGACACTGACTATAACCTCAGTAACTGATGACACCTTTACATGCACAAGTGCAGCTTCAGTAACAACAGCTGGAACTGTGAATGTCAGACAGGAATTTGCAGATACTGCAGAAGGTTTTGCCGATGTCAGATGGACAGAACAGAGAGTAAAGATAAGAAGTATGCCGACACCAGTTACATTATTAGCTGGTGAAAGACTTGTTGATCGTGTAGTGGAACGTGATTCAGGACTTAACTCTACCTACTCTCAATCAGGTAATACAGTGACAGTGACCTGTAATTCTCCTCATGGATTATCTACAGGCAATCAAGTTTTCTTACAGGTAACGTCTGGTAATACAAAGACAGGTCTATATAAAGTAATAGTCACAAGTGCAACTGAATTTACAGCTGAATCTATTATCAGTGCCACAGCCAGTGGTAATCTAAAAGTTCGAAGAAGAATAAGAGGATTTGATTTTAATAATTATGTAGGTAATACAGTCACTGGAGTTGATCTGGCCACTGATGAAATACTATTTAAACGTGATGAAAGTTATGGAGTACAACTTGTTAATAATAAACCCAAAACAGTAACTCCTGCACATAGAGGTTTTCTTGCATCACAAGATAGATTCCTTACTACAGAGATCAGATACCAATGTAATTGTCCAGACTTCATGCGTCGTAGAAAATATAATTTATATAAAGATTCAACTGAATCAAAATTTCCTAACACTGGAATTGAGAGTGTAATCCCCGGAACAAGACAGGATAGAGAAGGTAATGTAATTGATTCCAGAGATAATCCTGGAGTCTTTAATGATTTTGGATATTCACCTACAGGTAACTTCTATCAGATTCCTGAATATAATGATGATCCAGAAGGATCTTTTGGTGGTCTTTTATATTATCAGACTCGCTGGTGTAAGCATATCTATGCAGCTTTATGGTCTATGAAACATGATGAAGGTAATGACCAGTTTAGCTTTGAAGGAAGATATCAACAGGATGGACCAAATGTATCAATAACTATTGTCAATCATGGCCTACTTGCTAATAAAAGAGTAGCTATTGATTTCACAAGTGGTGATTTATTAGATGGTCAATATATAGTGAACTCTGTACCAGATGAAAATACAATTGTAATTGTATATCCTTTCTCTGGTACAACACAAGGTGACTGTACTGTAAGTAATTTAAGAATACATGATTATGTAGATACTTGGTTGCTTGAACCTAATGATCAACCAGCCGGTAATGCCCTGGATAAATTCTATAAGAATTTTGAGAAAGAACAGGAACGTACCAGAAAGGCTGCTGAACGCATGGCACTTCTAGGTTATGGATTACCCTGGACAGGAAATAAAGATATTGAATTTGGACAAAGAAATGCACCGGAAGAAATAGCACAGTTTGATCCAACTCTTGTAACTATGAAACTTACTGACACTATTAGACGTGATGGTAGAGAATTAAATCGTGATGGAAAGTTATTGAATAATGCAGCTACTACATTAATGTCCATGCAGAAAGTTCTTAATTTAGATTTTAAATTGATAGAAGATGTTCGTATTGGATTAGTTAATCAACCACTTACAGATTTTACTCCTGACTTTCAGTTTGGTGAAGTGGAAGGTGGAACATATTTAAATGGAGAACGGATAACAGGCACAGGAATAAGTTCTATGGATTGTTCAACTTATAATCCAGGTGTGGAGCAATCTATAAATGTAGATGCAGGACTCTATATAAATTAAATATGACAATACAGATTCAAACTAGAAGATCAAGTTTACTGAATGATAGACCAGTGCCTACTCGAATAGCTTCTGGTGAACTTTGTGTAAACATAAATTCTGGAGATCCGGGATTATTCTTTGCAGATAATGTTGCTTCTCCTAGTACAGGATTAATTAAAGTTGGTCCTATACATGTAGGATCTACACAACCTAACAATACTCCTACAGGCTTTTCTAGTTTTTCTAAAGGTGAATCTTGGTTGGATACAGCAAGCACACATCTATTTAGAGTACACGATGGAACTAACTGGCAATATGCAAAGGCGATAGCTTCTACAACTAATTCAGGTTTTCCTTCCAATCCGGTTAATGGTCAGTTGCATTTCATAGAATCAACAACTACTCTACATATTTATAGATCAAGTATAAATGGATGGACAGCAATCAATTAAAAGAGAAGTGTAATTGTGAACATTGTATGAATAAAGAAAGACAAATAGAACAGGCAGGTAATCATTGGAGGCTAGTTAAACTTAATCTCAAAGCACAACAATGTAAGACACGTAAGAAAGCTATAAAAATACTTTCTAAGGCTATACAAACATCCTCTTGACTTCATCAAAGTTTAAAGAGTTAGTAGAAAAACATATAGCTTTACGGTTTATTTCATTATCATCTAAGGGAATAACACTGTGAACTTTACTTACATCTAAAATATATACATCTCCAGGTTGAGCAACGAAAGATTCTGTCTCAATCAAATCATCTAAATCATATACACATCCATCAGTTTGATTTTCTATCTGATAAGGTTTGGCATTATCTTTTATTTTATAGAATTGTGTTGCACAATTATTTGTTTCGATATAAAAGTTTATCACTGCAGTAGGACCACTATCAGAGTGAGGAAGAATAAATGAATTAGCTTCTAAAAATGATAAATAAAAGTCTGATTTATATTTTTCTGGTATGAGATCTATCTGATCATTGACTTTCAGATCACTGTACCATAATCCATTAAATTTATCATCTATGTTCATGCCATACTCTAATTGTTTTTTACCCACTTCATAAGAAGGAGTATCTATCTTTATATTTAATTTTTCAAAATACATTTATTTAGAGTTCTGCTTTATCATTAACTCTAATATACGATCCAGTTTCTGATGTACTACATCTATCTCACGTATAAAATCTTGTTTTAAAACATAACCACGAATCATATCATCTTCTACACGATTGATTTCGTCTTGTAATTTATTGAATCTTCTCTGGATCTTATCATTGAATCCATTTAAAGATTTGATAACACCAGTGAAAGCTGCTAGTCCACTGGTCACAGCAATAGCAATAATTTCTGGGTCCATTAAATCTTTTGTTTCTCTTTATCTATATTCTAAGGGATTTAACAACTTAGAATGTCTATATAAACTGTTCGAACTATATGGCACAAGGAGAACCAAATTTAGAAGGTGCGATAAAAGTATTGGTAGATCTATTAACTGCTAATGGATTTACTATGACTCGTTCACCATATGCAAATAATTTTCGTGGGTTAGTGGATGCACTGTTGGATTTGAAAGAAGGTTTTCCTACTTTTGCTCCGTTGCAGGTTGGATTTAATGCAACTGCATTTCAAGATGTGACTGATGGTGATGCTTTATTTATGCGTACCTCCGATGGTCAGGTAGGAAAAGCAAGTGCAGCTGATGGAACATTAGAAAATGCCACAGTCATAGGTTTTGCTAATTCAACTGTCAGTGCAAATAGTAGTGTAAAAGTTGTCGTCGTAGGTCTTAAAACTTTGAGTTCTTTAAATCCAGGGGATCTATTTTTCTTATCTGACTCAACAGCTGGAGCTATTACAACAACTCCTCCTTCAGGTGCAGGAAAAGCTGTTACCCGTGTAGGAGAAGCATCTACTGCTACTGACTTTGCAATTCATATTGAACCCCCAGTTCTTTTAAGATAATGGCTGATGTAAAAGAATTACAACCTTATGCAGCTAATGTAGAAGGTTTAGTTTCTGTATTGGAAGACTTCAGGCAGACAATGCCTAACCCTATTGTATTTAAAGTAGTAGGTTATCAGGCTGAAGCATTTGAGAATGTTTCACAGGGAGATGCTATATATTCCAGAGCTTCCGATGGCAAGGTAGGTAAAGCAGTTGCAAATGGAACATTAGATCAGGCAACAGTTGCAGGATTTGCAGAAACTACAAAGACTGCAGGACAGACTGTTCGTGTAATAGTTTCTGGACAGGTAGTTGCAGGAACGCAGACATTGGATGCTGGAGATCTTTTCTTTTTATCTGCTGCAAGTGCAGGATCAATCACCAAAACTCCTCCCACTACAGCTGGACATTTCTTAACTTTTGTAGGTGAAGCAGCTAATACCAGTGAATTAATCGTAAGAATAAAGCGTCCAATTCAGCTTGGCTAAAATTGTTAAAGATAAAATAGAAGAATAATAAAAGTTTTTTACTAGATAAGAAACTAACAGTAGTAATTAAAAGATGGCAACACGTAAGGCGATTACGCTGGTAAGTGGTTTATTTCAAGAGGTCAATACTCCTACAGATAAACTGGATTTTGCTGGTAACACTACAGCCGATCTTACTGAAAATACAAATTTATATTATACAAATGCAAGGTCAAGGGCAGCTATCTCTGTCACAGATGTTTCAGGAGATGGAAGTCTTGCATACAACAACTCCACAGGAGTAATCACATATACAGGACCCTCACCTGCTGAAGTACGAGCACATCTTAGTATCGCCAGTGGTTCTGGATTAACTTATAACTCTGGAACAGGAGAGTTTGGAACTAGTGCAATACCTAATGGTCAACTAGCAAATTCAACTGTAACTATTGGAAGTACAAGTGTTGCACTTGGAGCTACAGTTACAAATTTTGCAGGCTTAGGGCAACTTGTAATGAGCGATGCTCATATAGGAAGTAATGGTATTGGTGGTGCAAGCACTATAAATATTCAATCAGGACAGATAATCTTTGAAGGTTCAACTGCCGATACAAATGAAACTATATTAAATGCAGCTGATGCATCAGGTGGAGATAAAACTCTCACTCTACCAAATGAAACAGGAACAATATTATCAACTGCATCATCAATTGCTAACAGTAACCTAGCTAATTCAACTGTAACAATTGGAGGTACAAGTGTTGCTTTAGGAGCTACCCAGGGAACCTTTACAGGATTGACATCATTGGCCTCCACCACATTGATTTCAGGTGCAGCTGATGGTGCTAATTCCATAACACTTGCAAGTGGAAATATTACATTTGAAGGTTCTACAGCTGACAGTGATGAGATAATACTTACATCAACCGATGCATCCGGTGGAGATAAGACAATAACTTTACCCAATGCAACAGGAACTGTTGCGTTGTTAAACACACTAAGTGTTGCTTCCGGATCAGGATTGACTTATAACTCAGGTACAGGAGAATTTTCAACCAATGCTATCCCTAACTCCAAACTTGCTAACAGTTCTGTTACTGTTGGTAGCACTGCTATTGCCTTGGGCGGTAGTAGCACGACACTTACTGGTTTAAGTTCTGTAACCTCTACTGCAGTAGTAACTGATGACAGTGGATTTAGAATTAGAGACAATTCAGATAATACAAAACAACTTGCTTTTGAGTGTTCAGGGATATCTGGAAGCACAACAAGAACATTAACTGTTCCAGATGCCAGTGACACTTTAGTCGTATTAGCAGCTGCTCAAACATTAACAAATAAGACTTTAACTAGCCCTACTTTGACTAGTCCGGTTTTAAATACAGGTATAAGTGGATCGGCTTTCTTAGATGAAGACAACATGGCTAGTAACTCAGCCACTAAAGTTGCATCTCAGCAAAGTATAAAAGCTTATGTAGATGCTCAGATTACTGCTGAGGATTTAGACGTACAGACAGATTCTGGTAATTTTGATGTCGATTTAGATTCAGAAGCATTAATTCTTACTGGTGGAACTGGAATAGATACAAGCGGATCAGGAACTACAGCCACCTTTGCAATAGATTCAACAGTTACAACTCTTACAGGAACTCAGACTTTAACTAACAAAAGTTTGACTGCACCAGTGCTAACAGGGTCTTCCAGTTCTGCTGGAAGTATTGTTTTTAAAGAAGATACAGATAACGGAACTAATTCCGCAACTCTTAAAGGACCAGCTGCAACAGCTGATGTAACTCTTACCTTACCAGCTACGGATGGAACGGTGAGCACAGAAAGTTTTGCCACCGCAATAGCAGTGGCTTTAGGATAGTATTATGGCAACCCAAGTACAATTTAGAAGAGGAACAACCGGTCAGCATTCTGCTTTTACAGGAGCAGTCGGTGAAGTAACTGTAGATACTGAGAAACGGACAGTCTGTATACACGATGCAACACAAGCTGGTGGCTTTCCACTATTAAAAGAAGATGCAAGTAATTCGAATTTTGCACTAGGTTCATTGTCCAGTTGTGCTCTTAAGTTTGCAGGAGATCCAGATACAGGAATTATAAGTCCAGGTGCCAATCAGTTGACACTTGTAACTGGTGGATTTGCAAGGCTTACAATAGATTCATCTGGTGCGATTACAATTCCAAATAATGGTAATCTTTCTGTCACAGGAAACTTGACAGTTACTGGAACTCTAGAGAGTTCAAATCAACTCGCTCTTATACTTGCTCTAGGATAATATGGCAAATACCTTCAAAATTGATACAAAATCTTCAGTCAGTAATGCTGGAACTGGTAACTCAGGAACTAATGTTGTTACTGCAGGAGGTTCAGCAACATTAGTATTGTTAAGCTGTTTGATTTCTAATAAGACTGGCACTAGTGCTAATGTAGATGTTTTCTTAGTTACCAACACAGGAGATGATGTTTTCTTAATTAAGAATGCTCCAGTGCCTGCAGGATCTTCTTTAGAAATAATAGCTGGATCAAAAATAATAATGGAATCTAATGATGTCCTGAGAATAAATGCAGGGACGGCAAGTGCGTTGGATGCCTCGGTAAGTTATTTAGAACAGACATAAAATGGCTTTAACAAGTAATAGTGATCTTACAAATTTATTAGCTGAATTTGAGATCCTTAAAGCTGAAGTTGCTTCTTTAGATGAAAAGATAAATGAATATAAAGTATTAGAGCTGGAAGATAGTAGTTGGGAAAATGTAAGAAAGAAAAGAAATTATTTATTAAAGTCAACTGATTGGACTGTGACTCCAGGTTCAACAGTGGATCAGGCTCAATGGTCTGCATATAGACAGAACCTTAGAGATCTTCCTCAGACTTATAAAGGTAAGACAGCAGATAATGTTGTATGGCCAGTGCAACCATCTACTGATGGACCTAATACTTAAGAGTTCCAAAGATTACTGACCTTAAAATAAGAGGAGAAAAAGAATATCGTAGTTAATTATCTATGGCATATATAGGAAATGACTTAAGAAGTAATGAAGATTACAAGATCATAGATGATATATCTAGTGGTTTTAATGGTAGTGCTACTTCATTTGCTTTACAGGTCGGAGGAGCGACACCTGTTCCTTTTCCAAAATTTGAACAACAGTTATTAATATCAGTAAACGGAGTTATTCAGGAACCAGATCCTACCGGTTCTGCTGGATTTAAATTATCAGGAACAAATATTGTATTTAGTTCTGCTCCTACAAATGGTCATGCATTCTTCGGTGTTATTTATGCAGGTGCAGACTATGTAAATGCTGGAGGAACTTTCCCTGACGGATCAATTAATTTTCCCTCTATTACCTTCGGTGCGGACACCAACACAGGATTTACACGAACAGCTTCTGGAACTGTAGCACTTATATCTGATGGAACAAAAGTAGCTCAGTTTCCTACAAGTCAAGGTAGTAGTGGACAGGCATTAATCACTGATGGAGGAGGTAACCTTTCTTTTGGTATACCTACAAATATTGTCAATGCAAACATAAATGCAAATGCAGCAATAGCAGCTTCAAAAATTGCAGATTTTGTTACTGGAAACACAAATAATCGAGTATTAACAGCGACTGGTACAGCTAATAGTTTAAATGGTGAAGTAAACTTAGCTTTTGATGGAACTCATTTAAATATTGGAGCATCATCGGTTACTGAAGGTGAAATAACTGGTCGAATACATCGTGGTGATAATAACGGAAACCAAATACAGTTTACAAGTGCTAATACAGGCACAGGAAATAGTGATGGTTTAAGAGTTGGTTGGAATGGTGCACAGGGTCAAATGTTCCTGTATGAAAATGCAGATATGAGGTTTGCTACCAATGCAACAGAACGTATGCGTATAGATTCGTCTGGAAGGTTAAAAATTGGTACTACTGCAACACCTACACAATCAGGTGCTTTAAATGTTTTTGGTACAGATGATACTACTTCTCAAGTTTCTATTAGAAGAGGTTCTGCTGACACAAGTTCACCACGAATAACTTTTCAAAAGTCAAGAAATACTACAGATGGAAGTCATACTGTTGTTCAATCTGGAGATGGATTAGGAGCAATACGTTTTGCTGGAAATGATGGTGCTGGTCCAGAATTTGGTGCACAAATTGAAGCCACTGTAGATCCTACTCAAACTCCGGGTGGTAATGATATGCCAGGTCAACTTGGTTTCTTTACAACACCAAATGGCAGTGATTCTTTAGCTGAACGAATGTCGATTGACAGTACAGGGGCAGTTTTAATTGGAGAAAGATCATCTAGTACTGGTTCTAATGCAAAAGCAAGATTATCTATTGATACTCACGGAAGAGATGCAGGAGCTAATATTACAAATGCTGCTCAATATGGTTTGGTCTTTTTAAATGACCCAACTACAAATGTATCAAACGGAATAGGATTTTTTAATGATAGCGGTGATACTTGTGGTGGTGCAATACTTCATCAAGATAAAGGTAGTTCAAACTTAGGAGCTTTAGTTTTCTACACTGCTCCTACTGCGAATAATCCTTTAGAAAGATTTCGCATAAAAGCTAATGGAAACACAGGAATTGGTGTATCTGACCCACAAGCAAAATTACAAGTAAATGATACTAATCCAGTAATTGCTGAATTTTACCATTCTGATGGTGGTACAAATGATGAAGCAAGAATTGCTTTAGGAGCAAAATCAGGCAACATACCAAGTCAAAGAGGTGTGCTTTTAACTGCGGTAAACACAGGTGCGGGACATAATTTTGATATTAGAACAAGTAATACTGCTAGTGCTGGCCCTTCAACAAAAATGCGTATAAAAAATGACGGAAATACTGTTATTGATTCTAGTGATGATTTTTCACATCTTGGTCAATTTACAAGTACACATGACGGCTCTAGGTTTGGAATGGCTATACATAACACAAACGGAGGTGGTGGAAATCAAATAGCTATTCGTTTAGTCAGAAATGATACCGATGTAGGTTCAATTTCTACTACTGGTAGTGCCACACATTTTAATACAAGTTCTGATTACAGGCTTAAAGAAAATGCTGTTGCAATATCTGATGGTATAACAAGGTTAAAAACTCTTAAGCCATACAGATTTAATTGGAAATCTGATCCAACCACTACAGTAGACGGATTTTTTGCACATGAAGTTACAGCAGTTCCAGAAGCAATATCAGGGACAAAAGATGAGGTAGCACTAGCAGATGAAGAACAAAAAGGTATTAAAAAAGGTGATGCAATTTATCAAAGTATTGACCAGAGCAAACTTGTACCTTTGCTTGTGGCTGCTGTACAGGAACTTATTACAAAAGTTGAAACCCTTGAAGCTTCTTAAAGATAACTCAAAGTAAAATAAGAACATATCGATTATTTTAAAAAATGGCTGTTACATGGAGTGTTGTTTCTCTTGATTCAACAAAAACAGTAGGAAGTTTATCTGATGTAGTTACTACTGTACATTGGACAGCATCTGAAAGTGAGACTGTTGGGTCTGATACATACACAGGGAGCTCATATGGTGCTGTAAGTTTAGCTGAAGCTGATTCATCATCATTTACTGCATATGCTGATATTAAAGAATCTGATGCTATTGCTTGGGCTAAAGCTGCAATAGGAACTGATGAAGTGACTAGAATAGAAACAGGTATTGCTGCTCAAATTACCGAAGCTAAAACACCAACTACAACTTCAGGAGTTCCTTGGTAAGAATTAGTCATTTTAAAATATCTATATAAAAGATATCTTTGAAAAATAATGCCATACTTAGGAGTAGCACCTAATCCTAGACAGAATAGGGAAGTAGATGATATATCTAGCGGTTTTAATGGAGGCACAACTCAATTTACTTTGCAGTCAGGAGGATCTAATGTTTCTCCTGGATCAGATACTGCAATAGTAGTTTCTCTTGGCGGTGTAGTACAGAATCCAGGAACAGACTACACGATTGCAGCCAGCACTATTACATTTACAACAGCTCCTGCCAGTGGATTAAGTTTCTTTGGAGTTGTTTTAGCACAGAGTATAGATATAGAAACTCCAGCAGATGGAACAGTAACAACTGCCAAAATAGTTGATGGAGCAGTAACAAATGCCAAGGTAAATGCTTCAGCTGCTATTGCAGTTTCAAAATTAGCTAACTTTGTCACTAATAATGCTGCTGACAGAATTATTACTGGCACTGGCACTACTAATACTTTAAATGGAAGGTCAGATTTTACTTTTAATGGTGCAACAACAACAA
>Ga0209348_1001374_pt1 | contig 11855 bp, 21 predicted proteins | sample ETNvirenome_2_30_FD_184065 | JGI IMG/M metagenome (GOLD analysis project Ga0209348, IMG submission 184065) | Marine viral communities from the Pacific Ocean - ETNP_2_30 (SPAdes) (version 2) | ecosystem: Environmental > Aquatic > Marine > Oceanic | place: Pacific Ocean | collected 2013-06-22 | reverse complement strand
GGCAGAGCGACGAACACCACCTACAACTACAATCTCACCAATCTTACACATCAAGTCGTGGCATTCGATAGGGAACAACCGACGACCTTTTGCTTTCTTAAATGTTTCTACAACAAACGTAAACAGATCTGCAAGAGGTTGTGGGCCTGATGCACGTCCACCCATAATCTTGAGACGCTCACCTGATGGACGTACGTTTGACATATCCCATGTGGGAATCTGTCCGGCGTACAGTAACGCGATTAGTTCACGCAAAGCTTTTGCCCATCCCGGCTTACTATCACCTACTGTGATAACGATGCTAGATACGTCAAAATTGTCAGACACCACAGGAAGCTTGTCAACATTCTCTCTCTCCACACTAAAGCCTACACCAGTACCACACATTAAAATATACATACATTCGTCGAACGCACGAGGGCTATCGACAGGAATATAACTACAATTATAGCCGCAGATGTTGTCACGAGCCAACGCTGGCCCTGCAGTCATCATGGCTCTCATAGATGGCATCACATCTAAACTCAGGATACCTTCCCGAATCTGTTCAATAACTTTATTATCTAATTTAACGTTGCACTTACCTTGAACCTGATTGATCATGAAATCGACGTATCGATCCACAGTCTCATCCCAGTTCTCACGACGCTGTTCGTCGTCTAGCCACCGTGCATAACGTGACTTATGAATGAATTGTTGGTATGGTGTTGGTAACATGTTGCTCATGTCTTATTCTCCCTTTGTTTCGATAAGTTTGTTGAGGTACCACTGTGCTTTCTTGAGGTCTTCAACCCCATTCTTGTATCTGTATCGCCAGAGGTATTTAAGTATATTTCCTTGTAGGTAGTATTCGTATCCATCGTCTGTCGCCGCCTTGATTGCCTCAATGCACTCGACACCTGCTTGATTGTAGTGTGGCGGACTATTGACAAGATCTACACCCCCGTATGCTTCTTTACCAGCCTGTTCCATGTGTCTCATATAATCTTCATGTCTCATCTGTTGTCTCCATCTCCAGACAACTTGCCACGTTCTTTACGGCTTTGCAACTTTTTTAAGTTAGCCTCTGCAATAGTCTGCAAGTTCGTTTCAAGAACCTCTGCCATAGCTGCAACGTACCACAAGACATCTCCTAGTTCAGCACGAAGATCATTTATCTTATCTGGTAGTTCTTCTACGGTATATCCGTCGCGGACAAACTTCTTTACCTTGTTAGCTATTTCACCTGATTCACCAGCTAGACCTAGTGCTGTGTAGATGTAACCATCTTTTTCGGGAAAGATGGCAGTACGCATTGCTTGCTTTTGATATTCATTTAAGTTCATTGTTTTGATCCAAAGTCTACTCTAATTACATTGTCTCTAACTAATTTAGTTACTTTAGGGTCATCTACCCCTTCTTCCTCAATGATTTCTTGACCAGTCAAACGGAACTTAACTGCCGCTACACCTTGATCGTACAGTTCGTCCGTGTGAAACCGTATCATATCAAGCGCACCTTCTTGTATCAACATGGCAGGGCTGAAGTCCTCATCGTCTTCGTAGTTCTTGCCAGTTGTATCGTAAGCGGACAGGGTAAACTCACCGTCCCCTGTTGATCTAAGTATGATGTAGTATCTGTCTGGTAGAAGCGATGCCGCTTCCATAGCCTGATGATATTCGTCGTTGCTCATTTTTTATACCAATCTGTGGGTATTGAACCTTCTGCCCACTCAAATCCATGTCGTTCACACCAAGCAGCATACGTCGTCTTACTACCCTTGTAAATCTTATTCGACGCTCTTAGGAACACAAATCGTATATCAAGGTCTGGGTGTTGCTTCTTGATTAGCACCATCTTGACACGATCATCTTTAGTCAGGTGACCTTTAGCTTCTACATATATATTACTGTCAGGTAAATAGAAGTCAGGGGTATAGTTACGAGGTTCTGGTATGTACTTGAACTTTTCGTTTTCGTATTCGAAAGGGACGTTGTTGTCTGTAAGTGTACGAGCCAGATTCAGTTCGAACTGCGATCTGTATCCTGCTTTTTTCAAAACTCTATCCCTATTGAATGTAATCGCTTTATTAAGTACCCTGCCAGTTTGGGGGATAGTCTTTCTATATTGGTAAGTTCGATTGTTAAAGGGTGCATCGGCACACATACATAAGCCCCGCCAAATGATGTTCTGCTAATTTTCTGTAGCTGTTCTTCTACAGTCTTTATGTCTCGTACCTCAGTCTCAGCCTGAAGCTGTCCTGTCTTACTATAGTTCTCAACCAATGTGAGAGGTAGCCCATTTTGATGTATTCGCATCTGGGCTACCCGTCTCTCTCCCCCACTCTTACCAACTGACTCTATAAAGATATGGTACAAACTTTTGTTCATACTCATCAGTTCGGTTTCGTAGTTCTTCACAAACAAGTAAGGCATCACACTGCTTTCTTTTTAAGAGTCGAGTACCATACTTGTGGTGGACTCTTTGCCCGTGAGGTTACCCTGTCGTGCAAGACAGCGTTAGGCCAACAGTGAGAACGATAGCCACACATGCTACATTGCTGTGGGAGCACAGTGTTACCTGTCTTAACTATCTCACCGCTTACCTTGTATGTCTCAGCCTCTGCCTTGTACGGCTTGAACGGCTTTACGTCAGGGTTAGTCAGGAAACGAACACGCTCCTCTGCGTCCTTCAAGTATGGCTCCTTGTCGTCTTGTGACCAGTCAGGGACCTCAACTATGGCTACCTGTCCGCTCGACTTGTTAACAACGATCCAGCCACCAAACGGCATACCCATTGCCTCGCTGTACAAGAAGCCTTGCATGACATAACCAAATGGGTCTTCTTCTTTTAGTTTGTCGTATCCGCCAAGCCCCGTGAACTTGTAGCGAAACGCCCAGTCACTTGCAGACTTGATATCCCAGACCTTCTCTTGGCCTGTCTCATCCCTGATGATAACGTCAAGGGTTCCTTTTACAGTTTCATCACCTAGCTTCAATTCAACAGGACGCTGGTAGTCTACGATGTCTACACCAGCCTCTTTCATAATCAGCATCAGAATCGACTCTGTTAGATCACCAAACATAAATCTGAACAGGGTGTTGTATTCCATATCTTCCTTGATGCCGTGCTTGTCTAACACCTGCTGACAAAGCGGACGCCCCAAGCCGGACATGCGAATACGGAAATCACCCCGTTCAGTTGTAAGTTGTTTAACTATAGAATCACTGCACTCCTGTTTAAAGGCAGAAAGAGTCTCAGGGGAGACGGTAGTTTCCCCCCTGAGAGCCTTGATCATATAGTCTTGTATTTTAAGCAGCGTTAGCATCGTCGAAGTCCGCTGCTAGATCGATGTCGTCATCGTCAGCGATAAGCTTTACAGCTTCACGATGCTGATTCATTACACTTTCGTTATGCCCTTTTACGGTTTCCGCAAACATAGACATAAGTTGCTTGTCTTCATCAGTAATCGTAACTTCGCTTTCCAGAGCCGGAACAGGCGTCCAGAAAGTAACACTGCCATTCTTGTGACGGTGTGTATTAAGGGAGACTTTACACTTCTGCATAAGCTTCTTCTGCTTAGACAGACCGTTGATGAAGTCGTTGATTGGCTTGAAGCCCGAACGCTTAAAGTAAGCGACTACAGGCTGATCCTCAATCGTGACTTCAGTTCCGTCAGCCGTTTTAAACGAACCAGAAATCTTACCATAGATTACTTGGTTGCACACGACTGCACGAGAATTTAAATAAGCAATATCATCCTTTGACAGACGATCTTCCTCTTCACGGGTCAAGCGACCACATTTATTTGTGCCTACCGTATCTGGGAACATACCAGACAGGCTGGTCTTTTGTACTGACTTGGATGAGAAGGTACCTGATTCCTGATCCCATACGCTGTACTCAAACGTACGCAGGATAGGTTGCACTGTTACCTTTTCTGCATAGATGAACCTGCCATCCATGTACATCTTCCAAGAACCACGAGGCAATGACTGACCATCTTCAGTCTCTGCATCATAGTTGATATTCAAACGAGGTAAACCAACTTGACGGTTGGTGTTGATACCTTGTCCTGATGCTTCCATCAAAGCTTCTGCATCATCATTATTAAATGCTGTTACAATTGCGTCCATATCGTCAATATTCATTACGTCTGTCCCTTCCATAACATTCTCCTGTATTGAGGGTTGTAGATAGATATTACACATCTATTTCTTCTGAGTCAAGCCAATTTTTACCTATTTTTAGTTCGATTCCAACAGGCATGTCATATTCGACACCGTACCTGTTCATCGTTTCTTCAGGTAAACTACGCATAGCATACGCTAACAGATTGATGCAAGCTTCTTTTTCATCTGGGTGTACATCAAGCACAATCGAATCGTGTACAGTATTGCAGATTACAGAATTTAAATTTCTTGTACGCATCATCTTATCTAAACGAACAAGGGCGGCAGGTAACAGATCAGCGGTTGCAAATCCCTGTACCGGGTAGTTACAGATAGCCGTGCGATTCGTTGCAGTCCCCCACTCAGTCCACTTGGCTGTTGGGAAAGCATATTGCCTACCGCTTGGTAAAGTTATAACTTTCTTGCGTACGGCTTCTTTCTGTAGTTCCTTGTGCCATTCCGTGACACCCTCGTACTTTTCTTTGAACGCACGGTAGTAACGTTGCTGATCATCCGTTCCAGTAACGCCACCATAGAGAGGCTTGAACGTGTGCGCCTTTGCCTCTTGACGTGTGCATCCGATAATACTTGCAGTATAGCTGTGAACATCTGTGCCATCCTTTACATCGATGTATGCCTGACCGTCCCTTGCAAGAAAGCCAGCCACTCTGAATTCTAGTTGCGAGTAATCCCCTTCAAGTATAAAGCCATCCTTGAAGCGGCTCTCGACAACCTTCCGTATAGCGAAGGTATTTCCACGCGGCATATTCTGAAAGTTAGGATTGCGAGACGAAAGGCGACCCGTCGCCGTAATACACTGCATAAATTCTGGATGGATGAAACCATTCGCATCAACATTATTCTTCATTCCTTCTACAAATGTGGACAGGTAGGTTCGTAGCGCATTGTAACGAACGTACGCTGTAACGAACTCCTTTGCATCCCCCGATAGATTGCTTGATATATTTTCAAGCGTAACCTTGTCAGTCCTGAACCCAGCCGCCGCTGTATCCATCGGGTCACGCGGTATGATCTTGAATCCGGCAACCTTTCCTGTAGGTATGTACAAGACACCTGCACCGTTGCACCGTCTGCATATACGAACGGCCTTACCTAATGTACCATCCTTCTTCAAGGGACGTACACGCCCTTCTCCTTTACACTTATCACACTGTGATCCCCGTGTCTTGTACACAACATCAGTCATGTTCTTGACTGCAGACTTGAACTCACCGCGCTTCATGCGAGTTCGTTGCTTGGGCTTCATCGTGTTGCCGCGCATCTCGTGTCCCAAGTTAAATATACGTGACCATGTCTTCTTATCTTTAACACGCCGTGAATAGAGCAACACGCTCCTGTCGTCGGGGCTGGACAGGTTGACAGGGGTATCCCCCATAGCGTCCCGTGCAAGGCGTTCTAGGCGAACCTCTAGTTCGTCCATTTCACGCTGATACTCTTGGCGTATCTCTTCTAATGTATCTAAGTTTATCTTTAGTCCGTTCCGCTCCATACGAGCCAGAACGTCTGTCATCTCAAGCGACAGTCTCAAGGTTGGTAGTAAAGTCCGCTGCATTATATAGTTCCTCAAAGGTAGTGCCAAAGGCTTCAAGCTGTTTCAATGCTATTTCTTCTGTAGCTAGTACGTCAGCTTTACCGTACTCTTCTACTATCTCCCACGGTATATCGTAAAACGTCTTACCGCCTTTAAGATACGGTTCGACAAGGTCCTTCTCCTTGCGGGTAACGTCATACTTTTCTGCAAGAGAAGCAAGTCCAAGAGGCCAACGCTGGGCTTTGGCAAGAACATATTCCGCCACCATCGTATCATAGATCTCACCGTCGTAAACAAACCCGCACTCCCGTATCCATGATAAATCGAACTTGATGTTTTGTCCCACAACCATATCAGCTTCGTCAAGTGCCTCTTGAAATAATTCTGGCGCAAAGTCGTGGGCTTCTCTGTCTGCATGATAGTAGCAGTGATAATGTATGTAGGGCGATGACAAACGCTTGTACCCAATAGATACGAGCCTGTTGCCGAAGTACGGCAGGGCGGTAGTGCCACCGTTATCCTTGTGTATGTGAGTTGTTTCCACATCAAATGTCAGTATGTTCATGTTCGTTCCTTTGATTCTTACTGTGTACAGAATGACAGTTGGCGCACAACACACGACACTTTCTAAGTTCTTGAATTAGCGTAGATAAATTAAAATGCCGCATGTTCGATATGGAGTTTACTTTGGTTGATCTATCTATGTGATCGAATTGCAATGCAGTAGCATCAGCTTTGTAACCACAAACCTCACAGCCTTTCTTGCGCTTGTATATATCAAGCCACCGTCCCCTGCTTTCGCGCAGTTTACGATTACGCAATGTATTTCTGTGTACCATCAGTAATATACCCCACGATCAATGTCGATTTGTCCGTTAATCATACCATGCCACCCGTTGAGTTTGTTCTTGGATATGCAGATGTGACGAACGGTATTCTCTATCTCGCTAGACCCTGTCTTGCCTATGCCTATGATTATGTCAGCCTCACCAGCCTTACCCGTGCGTGAGTTGTCCAACATCGAATAGTCAATCCACTGTCTGTCGTGTGCCTCATAGTTTGCCTGACTGACGGCCCACACTAACGCTTTGTTTCTTTTAGCTATTTCCCGTGCGACCACATAGGTTTCCTTCAGGCGTTCGTCACCACGATTGAACTCACCAGCAATACGAAACTTATCTAGCTGGTCACAGAACATGATATCAGGTTTGTTCAGCTTGGCATACTCGTCAACTTCCTCAACTGATGTGCCGACTGAATCCATGATAGTCAGTAGGGGCGATATTTCATCGATATACTTAGCAGACAAGGAACGTCTATCACTGATCATCTCAGCCCGTGTCAAACCAAAGTACGACTGAATTATACGCAACTTAATCTTTGGTGCGGGTTCCTCGTTAGCCCAGTACACAACCTTGAACCCCTGCTTGATGTAGGATGCCGCAAGGAAACAGCAGAACGTTGTCTTGCCAACTTCTGGACGGGCAAACAAGATACCTAAGTTACCCCGATCTAGGCCACCCACATGCTCTGAGATCAGGTCATAGCTAAAAGGGAAGTCAGGATCACCCGCCTCGTTATCCAGCAAGGAATCAAGGTCATCTTCAACTTTTGTGTATGTAGTCTTATCGCTGATGCGTCCATCCTCTACAGTTTCAATCAGGCGGCGTAACTCACCGAACTCCTCACTGTCCCCTGTAAATATCTCAATGGCCTTTTCGCCTATCTGCCGCGCACGATCACGCAACCAGAAATTATGTACAAGGTCTAGGTGTAAGTCAGCATTGTCAGCGTTACCAACATCTAAGGTAGCAATAGTCTCATGCACCTTGTTGCGGGTGGCTTCTGGCATAGCAGGGTTACGGTCATTGAATAGGCTTGCCAGTTCGTTTACTGTCAAGTCATTGCCGTACTTAGTGTGTGCATATGTCAGTGTGTCAAATATGTCACGCATTTCTTTTTCAAACATAGTTCGGTCTACTATGTTCTTTACACGACTAAAGAAGTCGTTGTTCAGACAAAAACCAAGTATCTGTCTATCTATCGATGTAGGATCGTATGAACTCATGTCTTTCCTCGTTCGTCAGGTTTTTCAAATCGCGGTGCAACACCATTAGTTTTGTCGGTACTTTTCTACACAGTATCTTTACCATGTCAAGTGCCTTGTCCGTTGCATCTTTGTCTAGTGCAACGAACACACGTTGGTAATTAGATAAAAATTCAACGTGTTCGTCTAATAGGCTCGTGCCAAGCAGGGCTACTCCCGCCGCACTACTTGAAATAGCACAAGCACTAGCACAATCTTCCACAACAATACAGGTATTTCCTGTACCACATAAAAAGGGATATCTACTATTTCCATATCTATACCACTTGGCTCCTCTGCCATCTAATGAGCGACCAGCCGCATCGACTACCTTACCTTCGTGTTTGACTATGTACACAACACGATTTGACTTGAAATCGTACCGAATATCAGCACGACCAGCAAGGTACGCATCGTATGCGTGTACACGTTTTACATAAAGTTCGGCATCTAAGTTACGAGAAAGACTAACAAATGTTGGCGGCAGTTCGTAAGTGTTACTAGTACGGGGAACAGGCACATCTGCCTGTGACCGCTTAAACACATTAGTTGCATGTTGTCGTGATAATGTGATACCAGTACGACCAGACACATTGCAGTCTGCATGAAAGCAAAACCACATGCGTTGCAATCCATCATCTGTTACACTGAACGTGTTCGTTTTGCCACACACGGGACAGTCAGATCGATAGCGTCCCAGTGGCTGGATGTCCAGCGATTCGATGTAACCTTTTAGCCAGTTCGGTGATTTCATATCACTAGGCGTAATCGATATCAGAAACCTTGTCAACCACAAATTTTATGTTGACAGGACTTGACACACCGTGCTACCTATTTATTTAACCTACCCTATGGGGATAACCTATTATGAAAATTAATAATAAAATCAACCCGATAGCTAAATCCCTACGGGATAAACAATATAATAAGCAGGTCATACCAAGTAAAAAGAAAAGTAAATTGGATAAACTATCTGAAAAGGAAGCGCGGGATGCCAAGACCCAACAAGATTCTTGAACCCACCAAAACATACAACCTGATGTTAAAACAGGTTCAGTATGATAAGCTTGCATCGGCGGCTGAAGAAATGCAAAGAAAGTCAATCGAACAAGTTGCGGTAGCTGATTTAATACGGGAAGCTATCGACATTTACATTGAAGCATTGGAGGGCGAGGATGTCATTGAAGACGAAGAAGCTTGAAATAGAAATTGTCGAACGGCCTGACTACAAGTGGGCGTTGCTTGTTCCGGCATCGTCCGTTCGTATGGGCGAGACAAGCCGTGAACTTGTTAAATCAAAAGACTGTGTAGACTATTTGCGGCACGTTATGCTTTTTGTCGGAAAAAGTCGATATGAATGCAAAAAGTGGCTTGACACTAACAAACAAGCGGTGTTAAGACTAGGGATACCTTACGAGGTGTCGTGAGGTTGTTTCGTTCGTTGGTTGGGGAGCGGGGTTGGATTCATTTCCAGCCCCGTTTCTTTTTTTTGTTGACAGGGGGTTTGGTTATCGATATTGATTATGTATCGTTAATCAATGGAAGGAACGAACGATGGCTAAAGAGTATCATAATATGACCCCCAAAGAACGCATGAAGTATTGGGAAAAGATGCGTAAAAAAGAACGCATCGAACGTAAAATTAGAATAGACAGACTGTCCAATGAGCAACGTGCGGCTGTTGTTAATTTACATAGTACGTTGCAGAGTATATTGGACACGGCTTTAGATGTTGACATGGGCGGTATAAAAGCTGTATCGCTATTTGAAATGCAAGAACTGCAATATGCCGCAGACAAACTACATTTTGAATTTAACCTGAACAGCGATGAAAATACCTAGACCAAAAGAAGCAACGTGGGACAACGCCAAACTATATCGCGTTGATTTCTACGATTTGCGACTACCAGTATCCGGCACACGGCTCGTATGGGCTGTTGTCGGACGTAAGTGGGTTCGTATTTGTACACCCGTACAAAACAAAAAGTTTCGTATGCGGCGTGGCGAATGGGACAAGATGTCAACACAGTTAGTTGAGGAAACGAACGATGACTGACAATTACGACAGTGGCTTTGACCTTGTGTTATCTGACTATGAACGTGGCTATCTGACTGCCTACTATGACACAGTTGTGTTTGACGCTATGGCAGATTGCTGTGACGAAGACTGGTTTGGTGTTCAGATAGGTAACAGAATGTTTGACTTGAACGCATGGACAGATGACGACACAGGTAGTTTTGTTTGTACGGTCTATGAATGTGACTGGATAAACGACAACTGGAAGACTAACTGCCGTCATAGCTGGACACTGACAGAGGAGATAAGCAGTGAACGTACCAACATTTAAGGAACTAAAGCGGGATTTACAAATCCTTGAAATTGAGCCAGAGTATGACCGCATGGGACGAATCAAGTTAACAGGTAATCGTCCGGTAAATGATACAACTGCTGAACTGATGATAAAAGAGAGGTGCACTGATGGGAAAAGTTAAAGCAATGGCAATGGACAACGAAGACAAATGGTTCGACATTGCAGGTTCGATTATTGGTGGCTGTGAGTTTGTCGGTGAGTTTATGCAACAAATGGAACCACACCGTGACCTGATGGCGCATTTCACTGATAATGAACTGAGCGAATTGATGCGGGAATCTTGGGACAACTTCTGGGAAGACAAACGATGAGCATGTACATAGACCCCGTCTACCCTGACAAACTGAGTGACCCACGCCTAACAAACGTGGCTGACAAATGGCGAACACTAAACAGACAAATCAGTGACGCCGACTGGCATGGCAAACCCGTGACAAAAGCGCAACGTGACAAACTGGCAACTTTGAGACAAATGGTGCGACATGGCAAATTATTCACGCCAAATTTCTAATGACAAACGAACCACGCTAAACCCCAATTTTAAATGCCACAAGTGCGGCGAACCTGCGGCGGTTTATGTAGATAAGTGGCTTTATTGTCCGGCTTGTTATCTAAAAGAACAAGGCGCGAAAATAAAAACGCTTGACCATACCGGATTTTATCCTTAACGTTTGCGAACCAACAAACGAAAGGAACCAACGCAATGAAAAAACGAATTCACATAAATCAGCACGTCATCCGTGCAAATAAAAAGAACGGCGAAGCAAACCCGCCTATCACTGTCAAAACCAGTAAAAGCAATCATTATACCTACGCGGCAGAAATTGACGGGCTGTCGCGGGTTGTCTATTCACCGGATAAACCGTTATCTTGTGGTGCCAAAGTTTGGATAGAAACTGACGCGCCAGTCTGGATTCACACGGGCGAGGTGATATCATGAAAAAAGCAGATATAAACAAGCCAGCCGCGACCATGTACCCAAAAAGCCGCCGCGCTGTTGCCGATTGCAAATCCGTTTTGAAACAGTCCAATAATAAAAAACTAAGCAAAGATAAATTGCCCGTAATCAAAAAAGGCAAGTTTAAAGGCTATGTGATTTATACCTTGACGCTAGAGGAACGGGCAACATGTCCGCGCTATTGCTATCATTGGGACAATTGCTATGGCAATAACATGATGTTCGGGCATCGCATCCAGCACGGGCCGGAACTAGAAGCGGCATTGCAAAAAGAAGTTGCGGAACTATGCGCGACCTATCGCGGGGTGATTATCCGGTTGCATGTACTGGGTGATTTTTATTCAAAAGAATATGTTTTACTATGGGGCGGGTTGTTGCGTAAACATGACAATCTGGCTATTTGGGGCTTTACCGGATACGAACCAACAAGCGAAATTGGTCTAGCTATTCGGGCCGTGCAAGTTGGTTATGGTGACCGATTCGCTGTCCGTTTTAGCAATGCGCCTAAGTATAAGTTTAGTGCAAATAGTGCCGACCTATTCGAACCAGTCAAAAACAAATCGGTAATCTGTCCAGAACAAACGGGCGCGACCGAATCGTGCGCAACGTGCACAATATGCTGGGCGGCAAAAGATATGCAAGTTTTGTTTCAAACGCATTGACGTGACAAACGGGCCGACACTAAAGTTTTTTGGGGTGCCATGCCGCATCGGTTTGTTGGTTTTACTGGCGGCGG
>Ga0209348_1001373_pt1 | contig 11857 bp, 19 predicted proteins | sample ETNvirenome_2_30_FD_184065 | JGI IMG/M metagenome (GOLD analysis project Ga0209348, IMG submission 184065) | Marine viral communities from the Pacific Ocean - ETNP_2_30 (SPAdes) (version 2) | ecosystem: Environmental > Aquatic > Marine > Oceanic | place: Pacific Ocean | collected 2013-06-22 | reverse complement strand
CTATTGTTAAAATTGAAAAAAATCATAATAGACTTTTGACCAACAGACAGAAAACCTTTGCAGAGCTATATGTCGAGGGCATTTATACAAATAAAGAATGTGCTATTCGTAGTGGATATAATGAAAGTTCTGCTAAAGTCCATGCATCTAGGATGCTAAATGCAAGAGAATATCCTCATGTTGTTGAATACATCGAAGAGTTAAGACAACTTCGAGAAAGAAAATATGGTGTCACGTTAATGGGTCAATTAAAAAGGTTTCATGAATTAAGTCATGGAGCAGAGCAACAAGGTCAATATAGTGCATCCGTCAACGCTGAAAAAATTCGAAGTGCATTAGGTGGTTTGACTACTGATCGAAGAGAAAATGTTCATACTCTTGATAACCTAACACGGGAAGAAATTGTTTCAAGATTAGCTGATTTACAAAAACAATACCCTCAAGTATTTATTGAGGGAGATTTTAAAAAAGTTACAGATGACAACCGAAAAGAACCTTTGGCTAAGAGTTAAAAAAAATCTACCACATGATTGTTATGCCACACGAATAGAAAATCGTATGGGTGGAGGTGTACCCGATGTCTATATTATTTGGAATGGACTCGCTTTTTGGATAGAACTTAAGATAACCAAGGATAACAAAATAAGGTTATCTTCAAATCAGATCGCTTGGAATACCAAGCATTCACTCAATTTTGGGTTATCTTACATCTTGGTTCAACGGGTCGGGGAGGGTAGCCTATTTTTATTTCGGGGCGATGATGCTCGGGAATTGGCTACTAATGGACTAAATACAGAGCCTATAATCAAGGTTTCGGGTTCGGGATTCGGGGATATTTTCGGGGCGATTCGGGAGTCGGGGATCAAGCACCTAGAAACAGTAATAAAGAAACATAAACAAGGCGACTAGGTTCTTGGATCTAGAATCTAGAATGTTGGATATAAAAAAAGAGGCTCAAGGCCTCTTCATTAATGTGTTTTAAATATTATTGATTGTGATTTTTGATTCCAACAAAGGCCACACGTCCCACAATTTGCGGTTTTATTTTCTTGTACGGGACATAATATAGATTTACCTTTTACTGGTTTTACTATATCAAAAGAATTTGCGGAAAATGGGTTATTTAAATCATTACTAAATCTTATATGTGAATGTTTACTGTAATTTAATTTAATAATTTCTTTTGCTATATCTCTAGATAGATCAATTTTAGAATTAATGTTATTTGCAGTATACCCATAAATAGCAATATTTTTAAATGTGTTTAACATTATAGACCAAAATTTTACATATTTGACGTTAAAAAAATCGCCTAGCACGTGCAAACGAATCAATAACAATTGATTTGTAGAATTTAACAATTCATTATAAATTCTTTTTTGTAATAAATTTTGATTCTCATGACTAATGCGGTGAGCAAATGGCATATTGTTCCCGTAACAATCACCCCAATGTATGCAATCTGCGGGACATGTTTCACGTTCAATTAAAGTTACTGTTTTTAATTTATAGTTATTGTACATTCCCTTGATAACTTTTTTACCAAGTTTAATGTTTTTACTATCTTTTATTATTTTGAATTTATATTCATCTAGATCATGAATATTTTTTTTATATATAGTTGTAGTAAGCATTTTTAATACCTCATGTAATTGTCCTATGTAGTATATTATTATTTCGGATATTATGCAAACTTAAAATTTTGATCGGGTTCGGGTTCGGGTTCGGGTTTCGGGGTTTCGGGGTTTCGGGGTTTCGGGGTTTCGGGGTTTCGGGGTTCGGGAGTCATACAATAAAACATAATAAACTATGTGTTGGTGCGCCAACTAATATGATGTCCAGGATATTTGCAGCAGCTCAAAAATTTTTAAATTTAATAAAATAAAAAGTTTAAACGTGCCTTATTTATGCCTTATTTCCTATGTAGTCTAAGACTACATAAGACAAACATGGAGTATAAATTATGTATAAAATAAAGACTAAATATAAAACTGATAATCTTATGAGTTTATCAGAATTATTAGATAGCATTAAAAATATTAATGTTTCTGATATTCCTACTAATAAAACAAATTTTGATTTATTAAATCAAATAGCTAACAAGCTTAAAAACAACCATAAACAATTTGAAAAGTTATGTATTACAAATAAAAAATGTAAAAGAAAACTTACTGGAAAAATTATTTATGTGGATGGTTATAACTATCCACAAAGTTTTTTAGATTGGAGTAAATAATTATGAAAACGATATTAATAAACCCAAAATTACAAACTATAAATTATGTTGATTATAACGGAGATTATAAACAAATTTATAAATTTCTAGAATGTAGTACTTATTCTGCAATTTATCCTTTTGAAAAATCATTAGATGCTCTTTTTCATGATGATAACGGATCATTAGGTAATTCAAATTATTATTTCAAATTTACTTATGATGATGGCTATCAGTCATTAATAGGTGGTAATGGTTTAATTATAGGATGCGATGATAAGGGAGAAAGTAAACACGCTGAAACATCAATAGATGAAATTAAAAAGCGTGTCACCTTTATAGGTAACCAAGAAATTGTTCATGGTCAAAATGGAATAACTTTATATCCATTACCCACAATATTAAATGATGATGATCTAGAACTTTTTACTGATGAAGAAATTTCAATAATGGCTAAAGATCATGATTAAGTTTATTAAAAATTATGGAGTATATATAGCTGAGATTATCTCAGCTATATTACTATTAGTTATTATCTATTATGCTTTATGGTTTATATGCTTAATAGACGATGCATGTTATCAATTAAATTTTATGGAGGTAATTTAAAATGACAAAATTTCTAGACGATAGATTAGGGGAGATATTTAAAACTCCTAAACAAAGAGAAGAAGAAAGAGAATATAAAAAAGAATATGATGCTTTTTTTGCTCAAGCTTTAAAAGATTTTGAAAGATTAGGATTTATTAAGGTTGAAATTCTAGATCGCCAAGGTCTAGAAAATTATCTTAAAGATTATGGCAATCTTAAAAACTAATAAAAAAGCTCAAAAATTTTTATTAATGCCATCCGATTGGGTGGCATTTTTTTTGGGGGTAACTTTGCATTATCAAAAGCATTTATAAAAAAATCTTTTGACCCCGACCCCCGATTTGGGGCGGGTGTTTTTACAGACACACACATAAAATGCTAGTCTGATAAATTTATTTGGAGGTATTTTCATTGGGTTGCCCCCACCCCCTTTTTCTGATACTTTTACTTAGTTGGAGTCCCAGAGGCAAAAATTTATGTACGATCTAAATCATTCTGGTTTTCATTTGCTTGGTGAAGTCATGGAGATGGCATCCAGATTCCCGTTCTATAGCAATCAGCGCATAGCAGAATTACGCAGAAAATTTTTACCTGCGATAATGCATGGCAAGATAAGACTGTACCGCAGTCAAAATATCCTTGTTGGCTTTGCCACATGGACGTTTCTAACCAAAGACGAAGCGGTCAATAGAACATTTAATCATGATGCGTTTGCTAGGAACAATGGAGATCAAGTCTGGGTTGTTGACATGTGCTCCCAAAATAATGTACTTTATATTGCAAGAGATATGAGAGCATTTTTGACAGAGAATATCATGAAATATACTGGTCATAAACGAGCTTACTGGAGCAGACCAAACAAAATCAGCAACGCAGGAAGGATAGATCATGGGCGATAGTGGTGCAGAAGACACAAGTGATTCTTTAAGTGATTCCGATTTAGATCAAATTGCAAGAGATGCTGAGGCAATTGAAGCACAAAGGGATGGTGGCAGAAGTAACATTGCTGGTTCTAGTAGTTATGATGCACAATTCACTGCTGATCAATTAGAGAATAGAGGTTTAGATCCTCAAGGATTTATGTCACCTTCTAATTTTGCACAAACCACACAAGGTGGAGCGGGTGGTGATGACACAACATCCACTGCTGAAGATTTTATAGATTCAACTGGTATTAGTGTTCCGACAATACAAGCAGCAGACACCACACCTACATTTTCTGGTGTTGGTGTATCTGATGTTTTTGATCCAATGACCATGCAAGCACGATCAGACACAATGGTCGAGGCACTAGGTGCAGCACCCACAACTACACAAACACGAGATTTAACTCCTGAGCAAAAAACTTTTGCGGGATTATCAGATGTTTTAACTAGGGGATTGAGAGATCGAGCACCCGAACAAACGAAACAACAACGGGGTCTTCAAGCTGTTGCTCAAACTTTAGGTCAAGCGAAAGAAAAAAAAGCGTTAGATCCAAGAGGCATTGACTTTGGTGTAACTGACGCTCCAGTTCTAAGCACAGTTGGAGATGACTTTGGTCCTGCATTAGATATGGCTGATAGATCAAACATGGCTAACATTACAGAAACTGCACTTGGAGCAAGAACACCAGGTGCTCAAACCACGGCCACTGGAATTACAACTACAACTGGTGACGCACAATTTGGTGTGCCGCCTGGCAGATTGCAAGCTGAGTTTGGTCCGAGGGTTGCTTCTTTAGCGGGCGGTTTAGATGAACAAAAAACTGCGGATATTGCTGATTTAACAAATAGGCCTGGCATTGGAACTTTACTTGGCTTACCAAGTTTTGCAAGAGGGGCAGCTAATTTTATAGGTCAAAAGTCTCGAGATAGAATGGCTGAGGCTATTGCAAGAGGTAGAACAGATCCATTATTTGGCAAAGGCACTGATATTACGGATGCTAATTTAATAAGAAATGAACAAGGTCAAGTTGTTGGTATCAGAGATAATCAAGGTAACTTGATCGAAGGCATGGATCCAAATGCACAAATGCAACAAGGTGATTCAGAAGAAGTTAAAAAAGCACCACCCAAAGCACCGACTGATCCGTGTCCCGAGGGTTATCAACTTATTGACGGAAAGTGTACATTAATGGAAAAACCAGTTGATGAGGGAACTGGATTTATAAGATTTCCTACAGATAGGACTCCACCTTTTCAAAAGGGACCGTTCACACCTGCGACTGTAGCTACTGATCCTAAAAATATTACGCCCTTGAACCCTGTAACTTTTAGACTATCAGATATATTTAGAACATAATGCGATACGACACACTTCCAGACGAGGCGTTAAAAGAATTTTTGATGCTCAAGGAAGCTGAAGCACGACTAATTCTTCGTGAAAAGGCACAGAATAATTTCATGCCTTTTGTTCATCATGTCTATGAGAACTTTATAGAGGGTCGTCATCATCTTGAGATAGCAGAAAAACTTGAGAAGGTAGCAACTGGCGAGATTACAAGATTGATTGTTAACATGCCACCGAGACATTCAAAGTCGGAACTTGCATCTTATTTAATGCCTGCGTGGTTCTTGGGCCGTAATCCTAAATTAAAAATTATTCAAGCCACGCACAATACTGAACTTGCGGTACGATTTGGACGTAAGGTAAGGGATTTAATAGATTCTGAGCAGTATGGACATATATTTCCAGACACGGATTTGAAAGCAGACAGTAAGGCGGCAGGCCGTTGGGAGACAAGTGCGGGTGGAGAGTATTTTGCTGCGGGTGTAGGTGCTGCGGTCACGGGTCGTGGTGCGGATTTATTTATTATTGACGATCCACACTCGGAACAAGACGCAATGTCCGAGGGCAGATTGGAGGAGGCGTATGAATGGTACACCTCTGGACCACGGCAAAGACTGCAACCTGGCGGTAAGATTATTGTTGTGATGACAAGATGGGGTTTGCGAGATTTGACTGGTCGATTAATTAAGGCGCAAGGCAGTGATCTGCTCTCAGATCAGTGGAAAGTTGTTGAATTTCCTGCAATTTTGCCATCTGAGAACCCATTATGGCCAGAATTTTGGAAAAAAGACGATTTATTGAAGGTAAAAGCGTCTCTACCCGTACAAAAATGGGGAGCACAGTGGCAACAACAGCCAACTGCGGAAGAAGGGGCGATAGTAAAGAAGGAATGGTGGAAAATTTGGAAAAAAGAGGACATTCCAGAGGTAGATTACATCATTCAGAGCTATGATACTGCATTTTCTAAGAAAGAAAGTGCCGATTTTAGTGCTATTACGACATGGGGCGTGTTTAGAAGCGAAGAAACTGGTGCAGATAACATAATTTTGATGGATGCATGTAGGGGTAGATGGAATTTTCCAGAATTAAAGGAAAAAGCGTTAGAGGAGAACGAATATTGGCAACCAGATATGATGATTGTTGAAGCAAAAGCGTCTGGATTGCCATTGACTGATGAATTAAGACGGGCGGGTATACCAATTATGAACTATACACCATCGAAGGGTCGTGATAAGGTGACGAGGATGCACACAGTTGCACCATTATTTGAAGCGGGTATGGTTTGGGCACCCGAGAAGCATTTTGCGGATGAGGTTATTGATGAATGCATGGCCTTTCCCAATGGTGAGCATGACGATTATGTTGACAGTATGACTATGGCTTTGATAAGATTCAGACAAGGTGGGTTTATATCACTGAATGGTGAAGAAGACGATACGAATTACTACAGACCTAAAAGGGAGTACTATTAATGGACAAGAAAACAGAATCACTTGAAGCAGTAGAAAAAATGCTTAATAAACTTCGCAAAAAACAAAAGGAAACTGGTAAAGCAAAAATGCCAAAAAATAAGGAAACTGGTAAAGCAAAAATGCCAAAAAATAAGGAAGTTATAGAGCCATTAAACCTTAAAAACTTACCTGGGTCTAAAGAATCTATTAAAAAAAATGCTATGGGCGGTAAGATTCAAACAGAGTATCGTGGTGGCGGAATGGTAAATCTTGGTAATTTTAAAGGACAGTTTTGATGAATGTTTCACGTGAAACATTTAGGAAGAAAAAGCCAAAGGGCAAACTGGTTGTCAATAGATTTTCCAAGATCCTCGCACCAGGGAAAAAACGAACAACAAGGATTCTGTAATGTCTAATAAAAACAAAAATAAGAATAAAAGCAAAACTAAATATGATCCTAAAAACCCTACTGGTTCTAAAATTATACCTCCAAAATTTAGTATTCTCAATAAGGTTATAACTGGCATTGACAAATTGACTGGTTTTAAAAGAACTAATCCACTGCCCGATATACCATCAGATTATAATGTGCCAATTAATCCTAAAGGAAAAAGTCGTTATAAGTATAAAAGTGGTGGGTCAGTTAATATAAGTAATTTTAAAGGAATATTTTGATGGCAACACCTCCTCGTCCAATAGGTCCGTTAGTAGATTCTGGCATTGAAGCACCACAAGGTATGGATATTGATATACCACAACCAGAAACATTTGAGGGTGGTGCAGAAGTTATGCAAAGTCCTGATGGCGGTGCAATGATTCAAGCCTTGATGGGCGAAGAAGGTATTGAAGTACAGACTGAGCAATATGATCACAATGCAAACTTAGCAGAAGTGCTTGATGAAAAGATTTTAGAAGAATTATCTTCCGAGCTACGTGGCCAGTATGAGGACGATCTTGAATCTCGAGCCGATTGGAAAGAAGGATATGTCAAAGGATTAGATTTACTTGGCATAAAGTATGAAGAAAGAACTGAGCCTTTTGATGGAGCAAGTGGTGTAACTCATCCTTTGATTGCAGAGTCAGTAACCCAGTTCCAAGCACAATCATACAAAGAACTTTTACCATCTGGCGGTCCAGTTAAAATAAATATTATGGGTAATCGGACCTTGGAGCGTGAAGCACAAGCTGCCAGAGTTCGTGAGTTTATGAATTATCAAATTACGGAGGTCATGCAAGATTATGATACTGACACTGACCAAATGCTTTTTTATCTCCCATTGGCGGGTTCTACTTTCAAGAAAATCTACTTCGATCCAACTAAGGGTACTGCTGTTTCGAAATTCGTGCCTGCTGAGGATCTTGTCGTTCCGTATCAAGCTTCGGACATTAACACAGTCTCACGGGTCACACATGTACTTAAGATGGATGAGAACGATATTAGAAAAATGCAGGTGGCGGGCATTTACAGAGATGTGGAAATCTCATCATCAGATACCGATCAAGATGTCGTCCAAGATAAAAAAGACGAAATAGAAGGAGCAAGTAAAGGGTATTCAGATGAAATATTTTCTGTACTTGAGATGCATACAAATCTAGATCTTGAGGGTTTCGAGGATCTAGGCATGGATGGTCAGCCAACTGGAATCAAGTTACCTTACATTGTAACCTTGGACCAAGGATCTGGAGAAATTTTATCTATTACACGTAACTATGACCAAGGCGATAATCTAAAAAGAAAAAGACAGTATTTTGTACATTACAAGTTCCTACCAGGATTGGGATTTTATGGATTTGGCCTAATTCATATGATTGGTGGTCTTGGTAGGGCAGCAACAAGTATATTAAGACAGTTAATCGATGCTGGAACTTTATCTAACCTACCCGCAGGTTTTAAGGCTAGAGGCATAAGAATCAGAAATGACGATGAGCCACTAGCACCTGGTGAATTCCGTGACATCGATGCACCAGGTGGTGATCTTAGGAATTCTATAGTTCCCCTCCCCTTTAAGGAACCATCTGGTACGCTTTCGAATCTACTTGCTGCTTTGATTGAAGCAGGTAGACGATTTGTATCTATAGCTGATCAAAAGATTGGTGAGACTAGTGGCGATATGCCAGTTGGATCTACAGTTGCAATGTTAGAGCGTGGCATGAAAGTTATGTCCGCTATACACAAAAGATTACACTATGCACAGAAAACAGAGTTTAGATTACTTGCCAGAATTTTCGCAGAAAACTTACCACCACAATATCCATATGAGGTAGCTGGTGGTCAACAACAAGTTTTTGCAGCAGATTTTGATGGAAGGGTAGATGTATTACCAGTATCAGATCCTAATATATTTTCTATGGCACAGAGGGTTGCGTTAGCACAAACACAACTTCAAATTGCACAAAGCAATCCAGATATACACAATTTGCCTGCTGCATATAGAAGATTATACCAAGCACTTGAAGTCCAGAACATTGATGAGATCTTACCTCCGAAGAAAGAACCAATGCCTATGGATCCGAGTATAGAGAATGCCAGGGCGTTACAGGGTGAGATTGTGGTAGCCTTTCCTCAGCAAAACCACGATCAACATATGGCTAATCACATCCTTTTCATGAAAACCCCGATCGTAGCCACTTCTCCTAACGTCATGGCTATTCTTTATGCACACATTCTTGAGCACATTTCACAAAAGGCGACAAATATTGCACAAACTGAAGCACAACAAGCAGTTCAATTACAATTACTTGCACAACAAGGTGCGATAGATCCTGCAAACGTACCACCACAAATCACACCAGAGATTGTTCAAAGTCGTGTTGCAGAACTAGAAGCTCAGTTTACTGCTGATTTCTTACAACAGATGGCACCATCAGAAGGTCAAGAAGATCCATTGGTACAAATAAGAAAACAAGAATTAGCTATTAGGGCAGCAGAAGCAGAGAGATCTGCACAAGTTGACCAACAAAAATTAGGACTTGAAGCACAAAAACTTCAACAAAGAGCGGCAACGGATGCAGCGAGATTAGAAACGCAAGAAGAAATTGCCGATGAACGCAACCTTGTTAATCGTGAGAGAATACAAACACAGAGAGACATTGCCGCTGCTAGACGGGGGTAAATTATGGATCCAGTAACAATATCATTAGCTATGGGGGTGGCCTCAAAAGCATTTGACGCAATCAAAAAAGGATTTGCAGTTGGACGTGATATTGAGCAAATGTCTGGAGATATTGGACGTTGGATGGGAGCGGTAAGTGATGTTGATAACGCAGAAAAGCAAGCAAAAAATCCTCCGTTGTTTGGTAAACTGTTTAAAGCTGGTTCTATTGAAGAAGCCGCTCTTTCCGCTTATGCAGCCAAGAAGAAACTTGAGGAACAAAGATACGAACTCAAGATGTTTCTAAATATGACTTATGGTCCACAAGCCTATAATGATCTTTTAGCAATGGAAGGTCAGATACGAAAAGAACGACAACAAACAATTTATAAACAGCAACAGCTAAAAAGACAAATAGGAGAAGCTATTGCTTGGCTAGTGGTTGTAAGTATTGTGGGTGGATTTGCAGTATTGGTTGCAGGTATTTGGATGAAAAAGGCAAGAGCAGAAAACTTTATACAGATGACAGAGGGTTATATTTACAAACCAAAAGATTACACTAGACAACAAAAAATACATCAAGGTAAAATCAAAAAAAAAAATATACAACTTGCAGACTTGCTAAAAGAATTAAATCTAAAAGTGGTATGATGGCGTGTATTTATATAGGAGGCAATAAGACATACGAAATGATGATAGAAAGTTGGTGTCCAAAAAAATTCAAATGTGTTTATAATCCTTGGCAAAAAGAGCCAAACATTGATGATATAATTGATTCATTGAATAGTGCGGTAAAAAACAAATGACTGCTTTTATGCTTGCATGTTATTTAAATGGTGTTGCTCAAGGAGCAATTTACTTTCGTTCTGTCAATGATTGTACTTATTACACTAAATTTTTAAGTGAACAAGAGTTCGATAGTGAAACTGGACAAAAGCAAGTTTATAAATGTATTTGCAAATTAGTTCCAAGTGTTAACGATAAAAAAGTAAGAGTGTATTAATGACACAGAAAAAACTTCAAAAAGGCTCTATATTAGATGAATACGATTTAGATGGTGATAACACGATCACCAATGAAGAGTTACAAAGAGCAAAAGAAATCAAGGAAACAGAAACTAAACTACGTAAAAATTTAGCACAACTACGTATGGCGAGATACACCTTGATAGGTATGGGTGTATTTACACTTGCTATGTTTTTAGTTCCAATAGAACGTGTTGAAGCATTGGCGGACATATCAAACTTGTTTTATATTTCAGGTGCTGGTATCGTAGGTACATATATGGGAACATCAGCCTATATGGCAAAGAATGGAGTTAAATAATGTTACAAGCGTTAATAGGTCCAGTTACTGGATTACTTGATAAATTTATTCCAGACGCAGATCAGAAGGCGAAGCTTGCCCACGAAATAGCCACCATGTCTGAAAAACATGCCCAGGAGGCACTGCTTGCTCAATTAGAAATTAACAAAGCAGAGGCAGCAAGCGGATCTATATTTAAGGGCGGCTGGAGACCAGCAGTTGGGTGGGTCTGTGCGATTGCTTTTGCATATCATTTTATCGTAAAAGATCTAATTATATTTGGTGCAAGTTTTGCTGGCTTAGAACTGCCAGATTTGCCAGAATTTGATATGGGTACACTTTTAACTGTTCTCGGTGGCATGCTAGGAATTGGAACGCTCAGAACCTATGAGAAACAAAAAGGTTTGACTAAATGATTTGGTTTTACTTGTCACTTTTTAAATTCTTCAATAAGATAGGAAATTATTTTTATCGTAAACACGTAGATGGGTTGAGAAAAAAAAGATTTTGATGCAAGATTTATTTAGACATCTTAGAATACATTGTGGGACAAAAAAAATGAAGGATGATGAGATTTGTTATATACATAAAATTGCATATACTAAAACTGTAACTGAGGAGCCTATACCTTTTGCTGGAATGACAAAATTCATAACTTACAAATGTCCAATGTGCGTTATGCCAATAGAAAGGACAGTTTATGCCACTGACAAGTAAAGGCAAAAAAATAATGAAAGCCATGAAAAAGCAGTATGGCAAAAAGGCAGAAGAAGTATTTTATGCTAGTAAAAACAAGGGAGTAATCAAAGGTGTTGACAAAAAACGGAAAACAAAAAGTAAAAAAAGTAGCAAAAATGCTAAAAAAAGCGTCTAACGCTCATGCTAAACAATCAAAAATTTTGTCAAAGTTGGTAAAGAATGGCAAGAAAAAG
>Ga0209348_1001372_pt1 | contig 11864 bp, 14 predicted proteins | sample ETNvirenome_2_30_FD_184065 | JGI IMG/M metagenome (GOLD analysis project Ga0209348, IMG submission 184065) | Marine viral communities from the Pacific Ocean - ETNP_2_30 (SPAdes) (version 2) | ecosystem: Environmental > Aquatic > Marine > Oceanic | place: Pacific Ocean | collected 2013-06-22 | reverse complement strand
GAGAGTTTAGATCAGGACTTTATTAATGATCTTTTAGAAAGAGTAAACGATCAAGTTAATGAGATTTCACCTAATCAAGTAGATCTTATTGCTGCCTTATCAGACGATGTTAGTAGGCTTGGGGTTAATGCGTCAGAGGAGGCTGTTGCTTCATTGCCGTCTGTTTCTAGATTAACTGAAGCACTGGGTGGTGGGCAACAAACGTTTGATAGGATTGTTGACGACGCTTTAGCTGCTACAAGACAAGAAACTCCCGGTAGAGTAAAGAGCCATCTTCTTTTTAATTTAAACAAAACAGCATCTATCTTTACATCGTCCATAGGTTTTGGTAAAGCCGCTGGTTTCTTATCGCCTTTTAGAAACATCTCTCCTACTGCTAGGCTGCTTCAAGACAAATCATCAACAGAGTTTGCAATGGATTGGAGACCATCAGGCGGTCAGAAAGTTATTCAAGAAGACTATGCAGAGGCTATGAGAAATATAAAAGGGTCTTTTTTCAACTTATATAATAGTGCCGTTCTTCCTATATCAACTACAAAATTTAATACTAAATTACAAAAAGACGTGAATGCTGCGCTGTCTTTAGCTGTTCGCGGTCGGAGTTCTAAAGATGAAGCTTATTCTTCACAAGTAAATGTTGCTGCCTTACAAATACAAAGAGCTTATAAAACTGTAGGTCGCCTTTTAAAGCGTGAAGGCTTTATCTCTGAAGAAGTTGAAAACTACGTGCCTCGTCAATGGAAAAGAAGTGCAATAGAAAATAATCAAAAAGAATTTGAAAAATTACTTGTACAATCTGGAGAAGCTTCCAGTCTCGCCGAAGCAAAAATTATACGCAAAAATATGCTAAAAATAGAAAATCAAGTTCCCGGTGAAAGCACTGACGGTTATTTCTTTAGCTCTAAAAGAGCTTTTAACAAGATTAAAGATGATGCGATGTTTGAAAAGTTTTTAAACAATGACGTAAAAGAAACTTATTTTAACTACATCACTCAAGCCTCTCGTGCGCTTGCAAAGAAACGTGTATTTGGCGTTAGAAATCTTGAAGAGTTTCAAGAAAAATGGAGGGAACAAATTGTTGAAGAGATCGAAGATGCAACAGGTAAATCTTTATCATCAAGAGAAAAAGCAAGAATTGATAATTTATACGTAACTTTAACTGGAGAGGGCGCATCAAAGCCCGGCTCGTTTAATCAAGGTCTTCAGCTTGCTACACGTATGGCGCTTCTGCCTTTAGCCACTGCCTCTAGTTTAACAGAAATATTACTAAATCTTGGAGTTGCTGGCGGCTCTAGCACCTTAAAGGGTGTTTCTCAAGCAGCTAGTATAAGTAAAGCTAAGTTTACGGGTGATTGGAACGAGTTTGCAGATGCACACAAACTTGGATTTTTAAAAATAACAGAAGACACCCATAAAAAACTTCAAGATGATTTTGGCTTGACCGCTGAAGAAGCTTGGCATGAGATGCAGTCTGTGGGTTTAGCTATGGAGCAGTCTCTTGTTTCTATGGCTGATCGTCTAGCAGGTGAAGAACTTACTAACGGTGCTATGGCATGGGTCAGTAATAAATTTTTTAGGGCAAACTTACTAGATCAATGGACAAAGTTTGTTCAGAACACTTCGTATCATGCTGGTAAAAATATGATTCGTAGAGATCTTCAAGACATTGCAGCGCATGGAAACGCTCCAATTACTAGAAGAATACAAGCTAAGATGGATAACTTAGCTGAGTTTGGTGTAGACATAAATGAAGGCGTTGCGTGGATAAAATCAGGCGCAGATAAGAACGCTGACTATTATGGATCTATCGTAAAAGGCGCTGGGCGTTATGCTAACCAAATTATTTTACAGCCTGATAGAGCTTCTGGATTACGCTCTAGGGCACACTACACTCCTCTAGGAGCTATTGCAACTCAACTTATGGGCTATCCTACAGCCTTTACCAATAATATTCTTAAGAGAGGCGCTAAGAGGCTTACACGCGATAAAGAAATAGCGGCTGCTCAGTTAGTACCAACAGCGCTTTTAATGACTGCAGCAGCAGGAGCTACTAATTACATTAGAACTAGGGGTGAGGGCTTTGAAGATAAAGAGCCTTTTGAGATAGGATACGAAGCTCTAGCCCGATGGGGTGGTAATGGCCTGTATATGGACTCAATTTTACGAGCAAAAGAGAGTGCAATAATCAGCGGGAACCCAATAATGGGAGCGCCTGCTGGATTTTTAGGGCCAATATATTCAGATTTTATACAGCTTTCATACGGTTTAAATCCTATAAGTGTTCTTGGTCGCAAAGTTCCGTTTTATGGCGCAGGAAAAACTGTTCTTGGTGATGAGGCAATGGAAGATTACAGAGGGTCTTTACGTGAAGCTGATAAAGCAGTTAGAGAGTTTTTCTTAGGTGAAAAACTTAGAACACCTTATAAGAAAGGTGGAGAAGTTGACGTGCCTCAAGCACCTGAAGAGCCTGATGAGCGCATAGATAAAATGACAGGAAGGCCATACAACATACAAGCTGGCGAAGCCTTTATAGATGAAGAAGATATGCCCAAGAGCCTGTTAGCGAGGGAAGCATAATGTTAGGTGGACTCTCAAAAATGATAGCCCAGCAAATAGTAAAGTCTACGGGCGGTGTATTTAACGCAAGTAAAATTCAAGATGAAGTCTCTCCGTATGTTGATCAGCTTCGTAACGAGATTGGAAACGTAGAGGAATCAAAAGAGTTGTTGGACTATACACTACGCACAGTTGATGGTGTTGTTAAGCACAAACCCGTGTCAGAAATGGTAGATCCTAGTATAGATCCAGATAGCTCTATTGTTCAAGCAGTTGAGTACTATGTCGATGGGCCTCTAGCGCAGATGGATTATAGAAATCAATTTTCATTTAAGGATGATGTGGATGCCCCTGCTCCAGTAACAGAGGAGGATCTAGGCCTTTACAACTATGTATCAAATAGGCTTTCTCGTTCTGACAGTCAAGGCATGCTGACAGAGCAGGGCCGTGATCTTGTAGCTAGAAGAGGTGTAGCTGCAATAAAAGATAGTAAAGATTGGAACACGTTAAAAGAAAACATGCCGACCTTTAAAACCCAAGCGGAGCAACGAGCAGAACTTCCTCCTTCTTTACAAGGTGACGAAAGGCAAGAAGCAATCGACGCTTTTATTTCTGATAGCGAAGAAAAAAACGTAATCTTTAGAGGCGTTAGTTCTACTCTGTCAGAAGCTGAATATGATCTTCGCTTTGGAATGCCTGATGAGCTTGGAACACACTATGGCTCTTTAGGTCAAGCAAGTTATTTTGCACTAAAGGGTATTGCAGACAGCTTTCCAGCAGGCCAAGTGAAGGCAGTGGCAGAGCTTCCTACAGAAACAAATATACTTACGTATGCAGATAGAGAGCTTATTGATAGATTTGAAATTGAATCCGAAAGACTAAAGGTAGTTAGGCCTGAAGATATGAACAGGCTATACAACAATATAGCTAAGATTAAAAGACGTGAACGACTGTTAGAAGAAACAACGCAAGACGCTGCAACAGAACTAGAGCTTAGTGCCAACGAAGCTAATGACGTGTTTATGGTTTTAGGAGCGCAGACCCTACGTCCTTCAGCCATACAGCCCGGATATGTAAAAGTTAAAAATCCCTTAGAGATTGGAATAGAGGGCGGTGCTTGGAGTCCTGAGACAATGTTCTATGAGTTGTTTAACGAAAGAGAAGCAATGTCTTTTGGTAATACTGAGTTCGCTATAAACAAAATACTGACCAGTATGGCGCTAGACTTAGGTGAGGAAGTTGAAACGCTTTTAAAAGATCCTGAGTTAAGAGGAATACAAAAAGACTTTTTTAAATACTACGAAAGAATAGGAGCAGAAGACTTTATAGACATTGAAATATACAAAGGAGATAGAAACTTTGTTGATTCTATAAAGGATGAGATGGAAGTAGCAGCCTTAAACAAGAGGCTTATGAATTGGATTGAAGGTTATGGTTATGATTCAATTAGATATAAAAATGCTTTTGAGCCTTCTTTCCCGAATGAAAGCGACTACTCGTACATCTTATTTAGACCAGAACAGTTTAAGTCTGTCTTTGCTAGAAGTTTTGATCCAAAAGATAAAAGAGCTTCTGCGTTCCTTGGAGGATTGCTTAAGAGAAAGCGTCTTTCGCCAGAGGAGGCAGGGTATACGATAAAGGAAGGCGATACCTTAGCTAAGATTTCTCAAAGGAGCGGCGTAGCTATTGAAGACATTCAAGAGTTTAACAGCATAGAAGATCCTAACAAGATCAGGGCTGGGGAGTTTATAACACTTAAAAAGCCCGTAGAACAGAATCAAATGCTAAAAAACTTTGTTGACTATTTAAATCCTTTTGCAGGCGACAAAACAGCTGATGACTATGATACTGAGGTTGTCAAGCAGCTAAGGATTGCAGCGCAAAACGCGCTTAGAAAAGGAAGGCGCAACATTAAGTACGAAGATTACTCAGGTGAGAATGTTAAGGGCCAAGTAGGTAGTAAAGCGCAGCGCGACAAAGACAGCACTATAAGAAAGATACTAACGGGTACTATGAGTCCCACTGAGCAAGCAGCTTGGTCTGTTGGAGGCGGTCAAGTTGTAATAGAAAACGACAACGTCTATGTAACAGACACGTATGACTTTAGCCGTATACCAAAAGAAAATGTAAGAGATACATACGGGCAAGTGCGTTACATTATGGGAGAAGCTGAAGCTGCTGGCCTACCCTTCAGTAAGTTCGATAGTAAAATCTTCATAGGTAAAGTAGGAGACTTTGGCTTAAGAGCGCGTCGAGCTAAGGGTGGTCGTCTTGAAAAGAAAAAGATGAAGTGTAATAAGCCTAAGCGTACACCAAACCATCCCAAGAAATCACACGTCGTAAAAGCTTGTGAAGACGGTAAAGAAAAAGTAATTCGGTTTGGTCAGCAGGGAGCTAAGACTGCAGGCAAGCCAAAGGCAGGAGAATCTGCTAAGATGAAAGCAAAGCGTAAAAGCTTTAAAGCGCGTCATAGACGCAACATTAAGAAAGGCAAAATGTCAGCTGCATATTGGGCTAACAGAGTTAAATGGTAGGAGATAAAATGGCTGCAAAAAGAACAACAGCAAGAAAAGGGAAGTCTCGTGTTAACGAGGCTGGTAACTACACTAAGCCTGCTTTGCGTAAGCGTATTTTTAATAGAATAAAGGCGGGTGGAAAAGGCGGTGCGCCCGGACAGTGGTCAGCACGTAAGGCTCAAATGGTTGCTAAAGCTTACAAAGAAGCAGGTGGTGGGTATACGTCATAATGAGTAGAAAAGATCCTAAAGTAGGCACAGGTAAAAAGCCAAAAGGCTCTGGTAGACGTTTGTATACCGATGAAAATCCTAGAGACACTGTCCCTATAAAATACGCTACACAGCAAGACGCGAAAGATACTGTCAAGCGCGTTAAAAATGTCAATAAGTCTTTTGCTAGAAAAATTCAAATACTAACTGTCATGGAACAACGCGCTAAAGTGGCTGGTAAAAGAGCGCAAGCAGAGATAGCGCGGCGAGGTAAAGAAGCCATACGCAGACAGCACGAGAGAAAAGCTTAAACTAAAGGAAATAATTGTATGTGGACTAAACCTACTTATCAAAAGATTCGTCTTGGTTTTGAAGTCACAATGTACTTCAAGGCTGTCTAGAATTAAGGAAAGCTATAATGAAAAAAACTCAAAAGTCTTTGGCTGATTGGACAAAAGAAGATTGGGGAACCAAATCTGGTAAGCCTTCTACGCAGGGTTCAGAAGCTACTGGTGAGCGTTATCTTCCAAGAAGGGCTAGAGAGTCTTTATCTTCAGCAGAATATGCCGCCACTTCTAGAAAGAAACGCGAAGATACAAAAAAAGGTAAACAGTTTTCTAAGCAGCCTAAAAAGATTGCAAAGAAAACTGCGCGTCATCGCTCTAATCAGGGCGGCTTAATAGCTTCCTCTATGAAAACTAGTAAACCCTGTTGATAGCATCTATTTCTTTTTCGAGTTTAGTGTGTATATCTTCAGTAATTTGTTTAAAAGATCTGATGGCCGCTCTAACTAACACCTGATTCTCTTCTTGTCTAAAGACTTTTTTTATGTCTTTATCAGGAAGCTCAGTAAACTCAGTCATGAGCATGCCATCAGCATCAACAATAATACGAAACCCGATTATTGTTCCCTCCCTCATACGGCTATCTCACATAGTCGTGAACTATATCCAAACCTTCAAGATAATCCTGAGACTCCATCAATAGTTTTAGTTGTTTTTCAATGGCTTCATAAAAGGCATCATGATCATGGAAGGCCATTGGGTTACTAATAATAACCTCAATAGCCATCACATGTTTCTTCACATCTGCCTCATAGTAAGATCGCATAGTATTTAAAATATTATCAAGATCTAACATCTTTCCCCCTTAAAGCTCACAATTATCACCAGTACACGCTAGTTGTTGGCTTCCCTCAGTCATGTCGGATTCTTCTGAAATATTCCAATCTATTTCTGTAGGGAAATCTTTTTTTAGTTTTTCGTAAGTCTCTAAATCAACAGGCTGGTAAGGTGCTTGCTTGTACGTATGTTCAGAGTAAGGCAAAAAACTTACACCACTAATCTTATCAAACTTATTGTACAACCACTGACCAACCTCAAGAAACTCATTGTCACGATAGTAACAGGTCATTGACGGTTTATGTTCACACCAAAAATCTTGATAAATCTCCCACAGTTCTAGCTGCTCCATAGCACCCATCTCAGAGGCCGTCACAGCCCCGTCAGGCGATTTTATAGGGAAGGAGAATACCTTGGTACTGGGTGACATTAGATCGTCCTCTACAGGGACTCCTGCGGCCTCTAGGACGGCACATAAAGGGTCTCTTGAGTCTGCGCGTACCGTTCTAATGTATTGAGATGAATATCGGGGATGTATTCCGCTCGCACTGTCAACAAGTTGACTAACAGTGCCGCTAGGCTTGACAGCAGTAATAGCAGTAGAAGTATTAACACCAAGTGTTTTAGCCCATCTTTTATTTGTCTCGATAGCTTCTTCACGTAGCTCAGTGAGCCAAGTTTTAAGTACACCTTTATCTCTCCTTCCAGACATCGTTGGATGATCCATAATGCCAGTTAAGCTAACGCCTAACAAGGCCTCGTCTTCTGTGTTGTTCTTCCACACCTTACGAAGATATCGGAAGTCAGTTAGGGTAGCCTGTAAAGTTCCAAGGATAGTTGCAACACGTACTTTTTGTTTGAGGTCTGACAAACTATCGGACGGCCTGACAACAACTTCTGATAAATTACAGAACTGATAGGGTCGGAGAATAATTTCGCTGCATGGATTAGTTCCAAAATCATAGGTAGCATCTCGTCGCTCGTTCTTTGCAGCTTGTTTTTGACTTGCGACCCTAGAGAAAACTCCACGCTCTCCTGACTTTGATTCATATAAACTTGTCCATTCATTTAAAAAAGCCTCGAAGTCTGGCTTCTCTGTATAACACGCAGAGTTATTAGCTAGGCCGCGTTGTGGGTTATCAACATACCATTCGCCCGATTTACATCGTCGGAGTCTATCGTCAGTGAGGTTAGACAAACTGATGAGAGCACTTCTCCTAACCCCGCCGACGACGACGATCTGTGCAATCTTACAGCAGATATCGTGGCATTCAATTGAGGAGAGCCTACGTCCATGAGCTTGGCGAAAGACCTCAACGGTAAAGTTAAAGAGATCGACAAGAGGTTCTGGACCAGATGCTCTACCGCCGAAGGTTCTAAGTGCGGCCCCTGCAGGTCGTACTCTAGATACGTCCCACTTTGGAAGCTGACCCGAATAGAGCAAGCTAATAAGTTCTCTGTAGGCTTTAGCCCAGCCAATCTTAGAATCGGCGACGTGTATAATGGTATCGGTGTCATGAAATTCCTCTGCTACTTCTGGTAGTTTAGTTACGTATTGACGCTCAACAGAAAAGCCTACGCCTGTACCACACATCAAGACGTACATCATCTCGTCAAACGCTTTAGGGTGATCAATGGGTAAGTAGCTACAGTTAAAGCCAGCTACATTATCACGATCAAGTGCTTCGCCAGCCGTCATTAATGCTCGCATCGACGGCATAACATCTAACTCGTAAATACAATGAAATATTTCTGACTGATCAAACTCGTTTAGCTCTACGCGATCTACCCAATAATTTAAGTAACGGTTGACAGTCTCTTCCCAAGTCTCTCGCCGCTGCTCTTCTGGCAGATAACGAGCATATCGAGATTTGTGGATGTATTGTTGATAAGCATCCATCATTCTTCTTCCTCCCCCTTTTCTTCTTCTTCGTATCGTTTACAAAATACATGTGTTACTTCTTCATCTGCACAAAGCAAAGTCCCATACATAGGTATGCACTTCTCTCTCACAAAAGTATGTGAAGCATAGTCAGCGCATATTCTTGTGTCAGGCTCAGTAGCACAACCAGCAACTAACAATAAAAATATTAATCTAATTTTCATTTATGTAGTACCTCTTATTCTTTTTTGGAGGTGCTTCTCCCCTTCGTTTAAATTTTTTTTTACGATTAAACTTGTTTGTTCTTTCTTGTTTTCTATCCGTCTTCATCGTCATTTCTTTTTGTTATGTCTATCCAGTCATCAGGGATACTGTTTTCTGAAAACCATCTAAACCCTTTTGAAGATGCCCACTCAGAGTGAGATCTCTTTGTACCGTCTTTACGACGTTTTGCTTGAGGCATAGGGCTTCTGGATCGGCAAACAAAAAGACAAGCTCTACATTATCAGGTAGTGCTTTCGCAATCCACACATACTTATTATATTCGTTGTGGTCCCAGAAGCGCCCCTTAGCTTCTAAGTATACTTTTTTATTGTCGATAACTTTGATGAAGTCAGGGTTGTAAGTGTGTTCAACAATGTACTGAATCTTTTCTGTATGGAAGTTCCAGTCATTAAGAATAGTTGAGTGCAGCTTATATTCCCAATTCGAATCGTAGCCAACAACAAGGTTCTTTTCTTGAGGCCGCTTTATTCTACGTGTTCTTACACCGCTTTTTATTTTAGGTTTCAATGTATTGTCTCGCTTATCTTTTTATCGTTAAAATATATTTCTAGCGCTTGATAGACAGTCAGTAACATTTCATCATCAATATATTTATTTTCTATGATGCTGGTAGCGCAGAGACAGATGAGTACTTCAATAGATACATTTCCATTCATTTGAAGTCCGTTAAATTGTAAGACTCCACGTCGCGCAGCGGGTCATTTTTTAATCTATGCTTTAGTTTTCTTTTTATCCAGCGCGGACTAAACATAGAATTCTTTAGAGTTGTTTGATTCCAATAGTAAGCATTTTCTGGAACGTAAGACTTGTAATCTTTGGGTGATATCTTAGCGGCCTCTTCTTCTGGAACTACAGTCTTTAGCCACTGAAGGAAAATGTCTATTGTTTTTTTATTTATTTTTTTAGACAGCTTTCGGTTCATATTCTTCTACTCGCGGAGCAACCTCAACATGCGTTAGATACGTAATACCGTTTGAGTACTTAAAGCCACGCAGTCCTTGACCGCCGTTAGCATCCGCGTAGCAGTCAAACTTGTAAGAACAATAGTTGCAGTTTTTATTTAATTTCATATTGCCTTTCTTACCATCAGGCACAGACTCATAGCAGCGGGGTGGTGGTGTACTTAGCTTTAGTGCATCTTTTATATTTTTAATGCGCGTGTTTATGTTGGGCTTGTCTAGGTCTTCGGGCTGATAAAAACAAAGCTCACCGCTCTCTTTATTAATAACAAGGAATCCCCCTTCCTCTGTATGTTCTGCTTCTTCATAGCCAGCAAGCTGCGACATATACCCAAAAGGATCGTCCTCAGCTAGACGACCTTCTTTAAATTTATTAAAAGCGATACGAGAAGCAGTCTTTATATCGACCACCTCACCACTGATCTTACAGTCGATATGGCCTTTGATGCCTTTTACGGTTACTTCTTTTTGTTCGTCAGTCACTGCATATCCTGCAGCACGTACAAGCATCAGCACTATTTCTTCAAGTATGTGACCATACAAGAATTTAATTTGGGTGGCACCATCTATAGTGTGGGATCTTGGTTCAGCTTTGCTTTCATACCATAGCTGTCGCAAAGGCCTGCCAATATTTGACATTCGCAAAGTGAACTCAGCATTCTTTTCAGAGGGTTTAGACCACTCCAAGATTGAAGATTTAATACGACTCATGGTCATGTCTAGATCTTCTTCTTTTAAATTAAACTCTTTACCCTCAGACAATCCTGACAGCTGAGAATATATGTCATCAACGAGACTATGTAGTTTCATTTCCTATGCCTTACAAAACGACACTTGCGCGTTTCAGAGTTATAGTGAAGGTACTGAACGCCAAGCTCCTTTTGTTTTGGTGTCTTGCCAGCCAGTCTACCATCTTTATAGGACTTCACATCAATAAGTTTTATTTGTCCTTCGGGATCTAAAGCAACAATATCAATAGGTCCAGTGCAGCCACAGTTCTTAAAGACGTGATAGCCGTTGTCCCACAACCAAGTAACTGCATAATGTTCTGCTAAATCACCCACCCTGTTTGGCTCGTGCTTCTTTGGCTCGTGCTTCGTCTCTTTCTTCATCTTCATCTTCTTCTATCCCCCGTTTTGAAATCCACATACCGTCAGTCCAATAGACGCAACGCTTGCCATTTATTATTCTGTGTGATTCTGGGCCATAATCATAAGCATCAAACATATCTTCAAAAAAAGTATCTGCAGCATCAATAAACTCTGGTTCATCTTCATGATATGTTGTATCTGTTTTAGAGTCATACATGGTTATATATGTACCATTATATTCTATCCATTCATCGCTTTCTGCTATTCCACAACAATGGTCAAAACTTCCTGATGTAATTTTATCGGGGACATAAACTCCATCACAAGCATACATGTTTCCCCACAAAGTAAATGTTTTAGTGCGTTTCACTCCAGTTGTCTCCTATTTTGTATTCACCATCTAAGTCACAAAACAAAGAAAGCACATACCCTGCTTCTTTGATAGCGTCTACTCCAAGCTTCCCCAGTTCTTCAGCCTGATCCTCACGTACCTCGACTTGCCATTCATCATGAACATTACAAACAAAGTGAGCATCAAGTTTATGTTCTTTAATTTTATTATTTAATATTATCATTGCCTGCTTCATAACAATTGCACCAGCGCCCTGAAGCAAAGTATTTAAAGCGGCATGCTCTGAACGAACAAACAGCTTACGACCATCTAGCGCCTTGAGGTGGCCACGCTTAGACGCTCGTCCAACTCTGTTCTTAAGAGATTTAAATGCAGGTCTACGATCGAAGAAAGATTGTCTAAGTCTTTTACCATGTTCTGCGTTTCCTCCAACCACTGATCCAAGCTTTGCATCTCCTGCGCCGTATAAGAGTGCATAGATGAAAGTTTTCGCCTGACTTCTTGATTCAAGCCCCGCAGCCAACTGATTTGCTGTGTGTATGTCTCCGTACAAAATTTCATTTTTAAACTCCTCATCCTTCATGTAATGAGCAAGCATTCTTAATTCAAGCCCACTAGCATCTATTCCCACGAGTTTGTAGCCGTTAGCTACAGTCCAACAAGCTCTACACTCCTTACCATACGGAGAACCAACGCTAGGTACTTGTGCCATGTTAGGACCGTTATGAGTCATACGACCTGTAATAGTTCCGTTAGGATTTACATAACCTCTAACTCTGTCGTCGTTATGTATTTCTTTTAGCCATGAATTAACTTGAGCCAATCGTTTCTGCAGTAACAGATACTCAGCGATTAGTGTGGCTTCAGGTATATTTTTTATTTTACTTAAAGTA
>Ga0209348_1001370_pt1 | contig 11875 bp, 12 predicted proteins | sample ETNvirenome_2_30_FD_184065 | JGI IMG/M metagenome (GOLD analysis project Ga0209348, IMG submission 184065) | Marine viral communities from the Pacific Ocean - ETNP_2_30 (SPAdes) (version 2) | ecosystem: Environmental > Aquatic > Marine > Oceanic | place: Pacific Ocean | collected 2013-06-22 | reverse complement strand
TAATTTTGTTGCTGGACAAGAATCTATAAACTGCCCTGCAGGAGCCGTGTTTATAAGAGGTATACAAGTTTATGATACAGCAGGATCAGAAATTACAGGAGCTAATAGATGGCTAGAGAAAAAAGACGTAACCTATTTACAAGAATATCAAGATGTAACAGGTACATCTGCAGCACAAGGTCAACCTAAATATTACGCTATGTTTGGTGGTGCTACAGGTGAGGCAGATACTAACTCAGGAAGAATATTTGTAGCCCCGGTTCCAAACACCACTTATAGATTTAGAGTGCATTTTAACAAAATGCCTGATCTTTTAGAAAATAATGATACTAATTATATCAGTCTTAATTTTCCAAATGGACTGTTATACTGCTGTCTATCAGAAGCATATGGGTTTTTAAAAGGCCCGATAGACATGTTGACTTTGTATGAAAATAAATATAAACAAGAGGTACAGAAGTTTGCTAACGAGCAAGTCGGTAGAAGACGAAGAGATGACTACACAGATGGCACTGTTCGAATACCGGTAACCTCAGTAAACCCGTAGGAGATTATTATGGCAATAACATCAGCAATATGTTCAAGTTTTAAACAAGAACTTTTACAAGGAAAACACAGTTTTGAATCTTCAGGTGGACACACTTTTAAGATTGCTTTGTTTACAAGTTCAGCATCTCTAGGTGCAGCTACCACAGATTATTCAACATCAAATGAAATATCAAATACATCAGGATCTGCATATTCTGCAGGTGGAGCAACTTTAACAAACTCTGGTGTATCACTATCTTCAACAACTGCGTTTACGGATTTTTCAGATGTAACTTATTCATCTGCTTCTTTCACTGCGAACGGTGCAATGATTTATAATACAACAACAGACGGCGGTTCAGGCACAACTGATGCTGTAGCAATTATAGCTTTTGGTGGTGATAAGACAGCAAGTAATGGAACTTTTAAAATAGAGTTTCCAGCAGCAGACGCAAGTAACGCAATAATCAGATTAGCATAGGAGGCCGACCATGTCGGTGACTTCAGGATGGGGCCGGTTAACCTGGAATCAGGCTAATTGGAATGAGGCCACAACTTTAAAAACAGGTTGGGGTGCACAAGCTTGGAACGATGGTGAGTGGGGCGAACTTAAAGACATAACCATATTTCCAACAGGTTTCTCAATTACACCTAGTTTAGGATCATTAACAGTTGTAGATATGACTGTAGGTTTAAGTGGTCAGTCTGTTACATCTTCTCAAGGTGAATCTTTTATTCCTGTTATGGTGGAAGGAATATCAGCAACGTTTTCAATTGGTTCAGTATCTGTAGTGGATATGCAGGTAGGACTAACTGGTCAGTCTGCAACAACCTCTGTTGGATCTTTAACAGTTAACGATATGACTATTGGTCTAACAGGCCAATCGTTTACCGCAAGTCAAGGAACAGCGAAAGCACCAAATGAAACAGCGATTCTTTCTGGTTTATCTATAACTTCAGCACAAGGGACTACTGAAGCTGTGGTTGATGTCACAGTATCGATTTCTGGTCAATCTTTTAGTTCTAATTTAGGGACAGTTACAATACCGAATGATGTGGTATTTTTATCTGGTCAACAAGCAGAATTTAATTTAGGTTCAATTATAGGTCTAGGTGGAGCAGTAGCTCAACCAACAGGTCAGTCCGCTACAGCTTCTGTTGGATCTTTAGCAATAGAAGAAGGTTTAGGATTAACTGGTCAGTCGTTTAGCGCTAGTGTGGGGGCTATAGCACCTGTTGATATGCAGGTTGGATTAACAAGCTTATCTATCACTACTAGTATTGGAACAGTTGATATCTTTGCATATGGAGATGTTGACACTGGCTCAAATACGTCTTATAGTGATGTTTCGACAGGATCGAATGATACATATTCGGATGTTGCAACTGGATCAAATACAAGTTATAGTGACGCTGCATAGGAGATAATTTATGGCATCTACATTTACACCTTTAGGTGTTGAACTTCAAGCAACCGGTGAAAACGCTGGAACTTGGGGTACAAAAACAAATACAAATTTACAACTTATTGAACAAATTTCTGGTGGCTACATTGCTAAATCTATAGCAGGTGGAGCTCAAACAACTGCATTAGCAGTTTCTGATGGATCCACTGGTGCAGAACTATCTCACAGGATGATTGAGTTCACAGGAACTATTACAGGAAATCAAATAGTAACAATACCATTAGATGTTCAAACTTTTTATTTTTTAAGAAATTCAACTTCAGGAGCATACACAGTACAATTTAAATATGCATCTGGTTCAGGAGACTCATTTACTTTTGCAGCAGATAATAAAGGTGACGCTATAGTATTCGCAACTGCAAATGATGGAACTAATCCTGATATTGATACATTACCTTCTGGGGACGTAACTTTAACAGGAACACAGACTTTAACAAACAAAACTTTAACATCGCCTAAAATTGGAACATCTATTTTAGATACTAATGGAAACGAATTATTTAAATTAACGGCTACAAGTTCCGCAGTTAATGAAATAACTTACAATAACGCAGCCACAGGAAACAAACCAACACTTACTGCATCTGGTGGAGACACTAATATTGGTGTATCTATACAGCCAAAAGGCTCTGGAACAGTCACGATTGATGCTTTAACTTTTCCAGCTGGCGATGGCACAAGTGGACAAGCGTTAGTTACTAATGGTTCTGGGACTTTAAGTTTTGACACCGCAGGAATTTCAACAGGAAAAGCTATTGCAATGGCAATCGTTTTCGGCTAAAAGGAGTAAATTATGGCAAATCCAAATATAGTATCAGTAACCAGTATTAAAGGTGAGTCGGTAGGTTTTAATTTAACAGCTACTACAACTACAACTTTACTGACAGTATCTTCTGATAAATTAATAAAAATTAATAGAATTACATGTGCAAACGTTGACGGAACAAACGCAGCAGATTTATCATTATCAATAACAAAATCTAACTTCACATCAGACGGTGTTACAAACTTTGACACTTCAGGAACTTTTTTTCTAGCAAAAACAGTTTCGGTACCGGCAGATGCTACATTAGTTGTATTGGATACTCCAATATATTTAATGGAGGCAGATGTACTTAAAGGTGGAGCAGGTGCCGCATCAGACTTAGATCTAGTAATATCATATGAAGTTATAGACGACGCATAGGAGATAATCGACTATGGCTAATGGCGGAGTAATTGGACCAACACAAGGTGTTACACCTGGAACTTCTGATATCATTACAACTGTAACTTCAAGCACGCCTTCAGGTGTTACAACCAATGCGGTAACTTCTAAAATAGACTTTATTGTAGTTGCAGGTGGTGCTGGCGGTGCTGGAAAAAGAGGTGGCGGTGGTGGAGCTGGTGGTTATAGATCATTTACATGTATTCCAGTTAGCGGTAGTTCTGCTTTAGGAGCTGTTACTATTGGTGGTGGAGGTAGTGGAGTTGGAAAAGACAGTGTTGGTAATTCAGGGAACAACACATCATTTGTTGTTGGTTCTTGCACATACACTTCTCATGGTGGTGGAGGTGGTGGATCACAAGAGCCCGGAGGAAGAGTTGGAAATGCTGGTGGTTCTGGTGGTGGAGGCGGAGGAAGCTCTGCTTGTGCTGCAGGAGGAGCAGGAAATACTCCTCCAGTAAGTCCTCCTCAAGGAAATCCAGGTGGAGGTGTAAGTGGTGGTGATCACGGTGGTGGCGGTGGCGGTGGTGCTAGCGCAGCAGGATTTGATTTTACTAGTGCTCCAGCTGTTGGTGGAGCAGGTGTTGATATAAGTTCAACTTTTCCAGGTTCACCCATAACTGCAGTTGCAGGTGGTGGTGGCGGTGGAAATAAAGACTCTACAACTCCTGGAGGAACAGGTGGTGGTGGAACTGGATCCAGAACTCACCCGGCTCAAGGTGGTGGTAATGGTACAGCTAATACTGGCGGTGGTGGCGGTGGAGATGGAGACGCTAATCCAGGATCTGGCGGTAGTGGTGGATCTGGTGTTGTAGTTATAAAAGAACAAGGTCGAAAAGCAGCTGCACCAGGAATTTGGGATTTAAACGAGGTATATGATTTTGTAAAAGCAGGCACTTGGACTAACACTTAATTGACTATAACAAAATTATTTTGTATATAAGATAAAAGGAGTATAAATATGGCACATTTTGCAGAAATAAAACAGAAAACAGATCCGACAGGATTTACATCAGATACTCATTGGATTGTAGAAAGAGTTGTTGTGGTAGGAAATGATATTTCTACAGCAGCAGGACCACTAGGAGATAATGACATGCACGTTGATGGAGAAGCGTGGTGTATTGATTTTTTTAAAGGTGGAGATTGGAAACAAACTTCTTATAATCATAATTTTAGAAAAAAATATGCAGGTATTGGAGATATATATGATCCTGCGAAAGATAAATTTTTAACATCACAACCTTATGCTTCATGGTCTTTAGATGATAACGATGATTGGCAAGCACCAATAACATACCCATCTATAGAAAATGATGGAAATTCTCCTCCAACTTGGTTTTATGTAATTAAGTGGGACGAAGATAAATACAACGCTGACAACACTAAAGGTTGGGAAGCAACTAAATCAAACGACGAATCGGAAACACCTACAGTTTATAACTGGAATGGCACGACTTGGGTGTCCGAATAGGAGGACACAATGCCAAGAAATAAATCTGGCTCACTGAACGGTGGTGTAATAGGAACTTCTAATAAAAGTTCTTTCGGAAAATGTACTGTTACAGCTGTAACATCTACAGGATGTCATACTACACAACCAGGAACTCAACTTTTATCCGCTGAACTAGTTGCAGGTGGAGGATCAGGTAATACCAATCAAGGTGGTGGCGGAGGAGCAGGAGGTTTCATAACAGCTAGTTGTATCTCAGTAAATAGAGCAACAGCATACCCTATAACAATTGGTGCTGGAGGAACAGGAACACCTTATCCTTCACCTCAAGGTAATGATGGAAATCCAACAACTGCATTTTGTCAAACAGCGACAGGTGGAGGCGGTGGAGGTGGTAATCCTTGTGGAGGTCGTCCAGGTGGTTCTGGGGGAGGTGGTGGAGGTAAAAATTGTGGTACTGCAGGAACAGGTGTTTCTGGTCAAGGTAATCCAGGTGGAACTGGATGTGGTGCTCCTGGCTATGGAGGCGGCGGTGGTGGTGGTAAAGGAGCTGCAGGTGGGAATGGAGGACCCGGTAATGTTGCTGGAAACGGTGGTGCTGGAGCAGCAAGTGCATTAAATCCAGGTAGTACATTTGCTGGAGGAGGTGGCGGAGGCCATCAATCTGGTGGAAGTGGTGGAGCAGGTGGCTCTGGAGGTGGAGGAGCTGGAAATCCAGGTCCAAATGAATGTGGAAATGGAGTAGCAGGAACTGCTAACACTGGTGGTGGAGGAGGAGGTTCAATGAATTTCCCTGGTACTTCTGCAGCAGGTGGTTCAGGTGTTGTTATTGTAAAAGAATTAAGTAAAGCAAGTGGTGTGTGGTCAATGCAAAGTCAATTTCAAGCACAAAAAAATACTACATGGCCTAAAAATGTAATATCTTATAGTTTAAATTATTTAGTAGTAGCTGGTGGAGGAGGAGGATCAGGAGCTGGTGGTGGAGCTGGAGGATATAGAGCTTCAGGTTTTGGGCCTTCACCTTTACAAGCACCCTCTTTACCTTTTACTTCAGTTGAAGTTGGTGCATCTTACGATGTAACAGTTGGAGCTGGTGGAGCAGGAGCTATTAATCCTGCTTCAGGAACAAGTGGAATTAATGGTTCAGGAGTAAGAGGTTCGTCAGGAAATAATTCAGTTTTTTCTACAATTACTTCAGCTGGAGGAGGTGGAGGTGGTAATAATGCTTCTCCTACACTTCCTGGTCTTGCTGGAGGTTCTGGGGGTGGAGCAGTTTTAAATGGAACTGGTGGAGCAGGAAATACACCTCCTGTGAGTCCTCCTCAAGGTAACGCTGGAGGAACATCACAAGTGCCAGGTCTTTCAACACCAAGTGGTGGTGGAGGTGGAGCAACTAGTGCTGGAGGTGATGGAGGAGCACCTACATCAGCAACAGCCGGTCAAGGTGGTGCAGGAGCACCAAATACAATTAATGCGTGTGGAACTCCTTTTTCAGTTACTTCTTTTGCTGGTGGCGGAGGAGGTGGTATGAACGCATCTGGATCAGGTGGATGTGGCGGAGCTGGAGGTGGTGGAAATGGAGGTGGATCACCATTAGGAACAATTCCAAATTCTACGCAAGGTGGAGCAAATGGTACAGATAACACTGGTGGTGGAGGTGGTGGAACTCAAGTAAATGGTGGAGGAAAAGCTGGAACAGGTGGACCAGGAGTGGTTATTATAAGAGGTCCAAGTGATAGAACTTTTGCAGTTACACCCGGAACTAATTTAACAGCAACACATCCAGGTGGAGATAAGATAGCTACATTTACAGTTTCTGGAACATTGACAATTACTTAAAAAGAAATATATTAAGTTTATAAAGATATATGAACTTAACAAATTATTATTGGTATTTTAAATCAGCAGTTCCCTCTAGGATCTGTGATGAAATCGTAAAATATGGTAAATCATTACAGGATGAAATGGCAGTTACTGGTGGTTTTAATAATGGTAAAAAATTAAATAAACAACAAATAAAAGATTTAAAAGAGAAGAGAGATTCTAATATTGTTTGGATGTCTGACCGTTGGATTTATAAAGAAATACAACCGTATGTTCACTCAGCAAACGCTAGTGCCGGTTGGAATTTTCAATGGGATTATTCAGAGTCTTGTCAATTTACTAAATATGAAAAAGGTCAATATTACGATTGGCATTGTGATGGTTGGGATAGACCTTATCAAAAACAAGAAGGAGATCCATCACATGGTAAAATTAGAAAACTTTCTGTAACAGTTTCTTTATCAGATCCAAAAGATTATAAAGGTGGTGAGTTAGAATTTGATTTTAGAAACATGGACCCTGATAAAAAAAGAAATGTAAAAAAATGCACAGAGATACTACCTAAAGGATCTTTAGTGGTTTTTCCCGGATTTGTTTGGCATAGAGTATGCCCAGTAAAAAAAGGATCAAGATATAGTTTAGTAATATGGAATCTAGGATGGCCTTATAAATAACTATGAAAAAAGAATTTCCAAAACAATTAATTTTAGAGGAATATTTTAAATGTCCCATATGGTATGCAGATGTGCCAGAGTTTGTTGATGATTTAAACAAAGCATCAGATAAATATATTAAACAATCTAAGAAAAATTTAAAAAAACAAATAGAAAAAAGAAATAAAAAATTTGGGGATAAAGGAGATATGGGTCATGTATTTCACTCAACTTCTTTAATTGATGATCCCAAATTTATAAAATTAATAGATTATATTGGTGCAACAGCTTATAATTTATTGGGTGAAATGGGTTTTGATTTAACAAATTATCAAGTGTTTACAACAGAGTTATGGGTTCAAGAGTTTGCAAAACAAGGTGGTGGACATCACACATTACACACTCATTGGAATGGGCACATCTCTGGATTTTATTTTTTAAAAGCAGATGAATCTACATCAATGCCTATGTTTGAAGATCCAAGACCGGGTAACATGATGAATCTTTTACCTGAAAAAGATAAAACAAAAGTAACTCATGCCTCTTCACAAATACAATACCAAGTAAAACCAGGTAGAATGATATTTTTTCCATCATACATGCCACATCAGTATATTGTGGATATGGGATATAAACCATTTAGATTTATACACTGGAACATTCAAGCAATATCGAAAGGAGTTTTAAATGTCGTTCAAAAGAAATAAATATAGTGTTTTAAAAAAAGCTATAAGCAGAGAAATGGCTGATTTTTGTTATGCCTATTTTTTAAACAAAAGAAAAGTTGCTAGATTTTTATTTGATCAAAAATATGTTTCACCATTTACGGAATATTTTGGTGTGTGGACAGATCATCAAGTTCCAAATACTTATTCACATTATGCTGATTTAGTTATGGAAACTTTATTACAAAAAGTAAAACCTGTTATGGAGAAACACACAGGTTTAAAATTATCAGAAACATATTCTTATGCCAGAATATATAAACAAGGAGATGTACTAGCTAGACATAAAGACAGATTTAGTTGTGAAATATCTACGACACTAAACCTTGGTGGTGACGATTGGCCAATATATTTAGATCCAACAGGTAAACAAAATCAAGCTGGTATTGAAGTAAGATTAGAACCAGGAGATATGTTAATATATTCTGGATGTGATTTAGAACATTGGCGAGAAGAATTCAAAGGCGACCATTGTGGTCAAGTCTTTCTACATTATAACAAAAAGGGCTCTAAGATGGCTAGGGAGAATGAGTTTGATACGAGGCCATTTATAGGGTTGCCTGCATGGTATAAAGGCTTTAAATTACCAAAATAATATAGTAGAATAATAATCTGGCGGGAGATACACCACCACACCATCTCCTGCCTGATTATTATAGGATTATTATGCTACAAAAAATAGGCTTTCAACCAGGTATAAATAAACAACTTTCAGCCACAGGAGCAGAGGGACAGTGGATAGACTGTGATAATGTTCGTTTTAGATATGGCATACCTGAAAAAATAGGTGGTTGGAAACAACTAGGAGATGATGCACTAACAGGTGCAGGTAGAGGTCTTCATCATTTTGTAAATAGTAAAGCTAGAAAATATGCAATTATTGGAACAAACAGAATTTTATATGCATACTCAGGCGGTGTGTTCTATGACATACACCCTATTAAAACTACAACAACTCTTACAAGTGCATTCACCACAACCAATGGATCAACATCTGTTACAATAACTTTTAGTGGAGATCATGGTATATCTGCACAAGATATAATTTTATTAGATAATTTTAGTTCTATTACTAATTCTAATTTTGCAGCAGCCGATTTTAACGATAAAAAATTTATGGTAACAACTGTGCCATCTAGCACAACTTTAACTATTACAATGCCATCAGCAGAATCAGGATCTGGTGCAACAACATCAGGTGGTGTTAGAGTACAACATTACTATCCTGTAGGACCTGCTGTTCAGGCAAAAGGTTTTGGCTGGTCCCTTGGATCTTGGGGTGGTGAAGTTGCAGGTGAGCCTATAACAACTTTATCTGGTGCTATTAACTCTTCAACTACAACTGGTATTATATTAGCAGATGTATCTCAGTTTCCAAGCACAGGAACAAATTTTATAAAAATAAATAACGAAGAAATATCTTACACTGGTATAAGCACTTCTAATGAACTAACTGGTGTTACAAGAGAAGTTAGAGGCACGAGTGCTGCATCACATGGTGCAGGAGACACAGTTACAAGCACAACAAACTTTGTAGCATGGGGTGAAGCTGCATCAGGAGACTTAGTATTAGAACCTGGTATGTGGTCACTAGATAACTTTGGTGACAAAGCAATTTGTTTAATACACGATAGTGCTGTTTTCTCTTGGGATTCTGCTGCAACAAATGCAGAAACAACTAGAGCTACAATTATTACTGGCGCACCAACTGCATCAAGACATATGGTTGTATCTACACCAGATCGTCACTTAGTGTTTTATGGAACAGAAACAACTATAGGAACACCTACTACACAAGATGATATGTTTATTAGATTCTCCGATCAAGAGGATATAAATACATATACACCCACAGCAACTAATACAGCTGGCACACAAAGACTGGCTGATGGATCACAGATCAGAGGAGCCATCCGAGGTAGAGATGCAATATATGTTTGGACAGATACTGCATTATTTACACAACGTTTTGTAGGTCAACCCTTTACGTTTGCGTTCGCTCAAGTTGGAACTAACTGTGGACTAGCAGGACAAAATGCATGTGTAGAAGTTGATGGTGCTGCTTATTGGATGTCAGAGAATGGTTTCTTTAGATATGCTGGTAAACTAGAATCATTACCATGTTTAGTAGAAGATTTTGTGTATGATAATATAAACCTAGCATCAGGTAATCAAATGGTGTCTGCTGGATTAAATAATTTGTTTGGTGAAGTTATGTGGTTTTATCCAACAACAGGATCTTCTGTTGTAAATAGAATGGTTGCATATAATTATTTTGATTCATCAAGACAAAGACCGGTATGGACTGTAGGATCACTTGCTAGAACTATGTGGGAAGATTCTGCAGTATTTGGTAAACCACATGCAACAGAATACGAATCTGGAACAGACACATCTTTTGATGTTGTGGGCAACACTGAAGGTAGAACAATATACTATGAACATGAAACAGGGACAGATCAAGTGCAAGGTGGAACAACTACCGCTGTTCTTGCAAGTATAGAATCTGGAGACTATGATATTAGTCAAAGAAGAGGTATTACGGGACAATCAACAGGCATAGCAGATCTTAGAGGGGATGGAGAGTTTTTAATGAAGATAAGAAGATTCATACCAGACTTTATATCTCAAACAGGAGCTACAAGAATTACTTTAAATTTAAGAGATTTTCCTAATGATTCACAAGCAAGCTCATCATTAGGACCTTTTGATATTACATCAAGCACAAAAAAAATAGATACAAGAGCTCGTGCACGTGCTATAGCTCTTAAAATATCTAATACATCTTCTAATCAAAGTTGGAGATTAGGAACTTTTAGATTAGATATACAACCGGACGGGCGTAGATAATGGCAATAAATTTTGATGAAAATAGATCTGGCATATTAGGTATTAATAATAATATTAATTCTAATCAAATGGCGTTTGTACCAAACTTTCTTAAAACAATTTTTTCAGGAAAACCAGAAGATATTCCTCTTGGAGAAGAGGGTTCACCTATAGACAAAGCAAAAGACGCTTTAGAAAAAAATAAAAAAATGTTAGAGGAGGCTGGACAAGGAGGTATATCTTCTTTAGATTTACCTCCAAATAATCTTACTGCCATGGCTATAGCAAACTATGATGATTTGTTTGCTCCAGAAACTTTTACCGATGCACTTGGTGTAAATAGAACTATACCTGGTTTTACTAGACCTGATATAAATACAAAAACTTTTAATATTAACGAAGTTGCATCAGATGGAATTGCTAACAATGTTAGATTTAGAGACATGTTATTTAACGATTTAAGAAATTTACCGGGTGATTTTAGAACTAGTTTAGGCACAACAAGAGATGCATTAACAAAAGATTTCAGTGGTCTAACAAACTTTTTAACAGGTGCAAAAAACAAAACTTTTGATGTTGGTTCAGCAATTGCAAGAGGTATTGGAAACCTTGTTATACCTGGTGCAGGTTTTCTTTTAAGCGCTATGAAAGAAACACCAGAACAAAAACTATTAAAAGATTTTTATGAACAAGAAACCGGACTAGATAATATAGGTCGTATTCAAAGCGGTATTATGCAAGGGTACAATCCAGTATCTATGTTTGGTTCTCAGGGTTTAACATCAGCAATAAATAAAAGACTTGCAACTATATTAGAAACAGAAGAGAAAAAAAAGAAAAAAGGTTTAAAATTATCTCAAGAATTAATAAATAGAAGAAAAGAATTAGAAGCTTTAAAAGAAAAAGAAGAAGCAGCAAGAAGATCAGCTGTAGATAGAATGTTCCAAGAAGGAAAAGGTGGTCGAGGACAAGATTTTACAGGTGGTAGATTTGATAGAGCCGGTAGTAGAGAAGCTTATGATAGAGATCCAACAGGATTTTCAGGGAGTTCTTAATGGCAAAGATAGTACAAGTATTAACAAGAGCAAGTAAAGAGTATGATTTAGAAACAGCAGAATCTCAAGTAAGAGATCTTGATGCAATTGTAGAAAAATTAAATACTACTTTTCAAGAAGAACTAAAAGAGGAAA
>Ga0209348_1001368_pt1 | contig 11884 bp, 22 predicted proteins | sample ETNvirenome_2_30_FD_184065 | JGI IMG/M metagenome (GOLD analysis project Ga0209348, IMG submission 184065) | Marine viral communities from the Pacific Ocean - ETNP_2_30 (SPAdes) (version 2) | ecosystem: Environmental > Aquatic > Marine > Oceanic | place: Pacific Ocean | collected 2013-06-22 | reverse complement strand
AAGAAGTTAATAAATGTTGTTAGAAGTGGAGCGCAGTTAAACTTTCTTGGAAGTGTTGCATACTCAACCATTGCAGAACCAGCTACTATAATGATGAATCATGGTGTAGGTCGTACTTTGTACGGATTGAGCCAAGTATTTTTTAATCCAAAAGTTTTTAGAAACACGATACAAAATATTGGTAAAGGTGGAGAAGCAATAGACCTTACGTTAGGGTCAATTAATAATAAATATGTAAGTGAAATGCAAATGAATCAAATGGGTGACCATTTCTTAGATAAAACAAAAAATGTATTTTACATAATGAATGGTCTTACAATAATTACAACAGCATTAAAAAGATTAGATGGTATCTTAAGAACTGACCATTATATTCAAGCAGCAGTTCGATGGAGCAGAGGTCAAGCAAGTGATTTTGATAAACAGTACCTTCTCAGATACAACATAAATAAAGCAGATGCTGATAAAATCAATCAACTTGTACTTGATGGTAAAATTCAAAAACATATGGAAGGCGATAAAGGTTTATATCTTGCTGATTATGATGAATGGGGTGATGAGGTTCTTGTAGATAATTTTAAAAGTGCTTTATCGAGTGGTATTTTGAATACTGTTCTCATGGGTACTCCAGCAGATAAGCCAAAGATTGTAGATGGTTTGGTATTTTTGCGTACATCTACTGTCAACAAAGCTGGATTAGGTGGATTGCTAAAAGAAAGTAAAGATTATCCAGGCTATGTTAAATTAGATATTCCATTGTTAGGATTACCTTTTCAGTTCTTCTCATATTCTTTTGCTGCTTTGAATAAAGTTACTGCATCTATTGCTCAAGGAACTGTTAAGAGTAGGGTTATGGCTCCAATAATGGGTATTGGTTTGGCATATGCTGGATTGAGTCTGCGTAAAGAAGATTACGTTTGGGACAACATGGCATTTCAAGATAAGATGATGCAGTCAATAGAGTATTCCGGTATTGCTGCTTTGTATATGGATTTGTTTTATGAATCTATGCACACAATCTTAGCTGTAAATGGAACAAATATTACTGGTGGATTTCTTAGCCCTAAGTATAAAGACACTCCACATGAATCATTGATAGGATTAACTGGTGCTGGTCCAAGTCATTCATTGAGTGTTGTTCATGCAATACATGAAATGATTGCTGGTGACTTTGGTAAAGGTGCTGGTGATTTATTGAAGCTAGCACCCTTTGCAAGCATTCCATATATCAAAAGTCATGTTAGAGATTTAGCATATACGCTGGATGAGAAGTTTGACTAAAATTAAAAAAGAAAGTAGAGTTTCGTTATGACTATATCAGTATCAGATAATACACCAAGAGTGTCGTATTCAGTTGCTCAAGGGCAAACACAGACCTCTTTTACAGTAAACTTTGAGTTTTTTGCAGCAGCAGACCTTAATGTATTTGTAGACAATACGTTAAAAACAATTACTACTCACTACACAGTATCAGGTGGCAATGGCTCAACTGGTACAGTTACAATGAGTGTGACAGGAGCAAGTGGTGGGTCAACTGTAGTAATAACAAGAGATATAGCTCTTGAAAGAACAACAGACTTTCCAGTTTCTGGTGCATTTAACATTTCTTCTCTAAATACAGAGTTAGATAAATTAGTAGCAATAGATGCTGATGTTGATGATACAATTTCACGTTCAATAAGATTGCAAGATTCAGATGCTGCTGCATCTATGGAGCTACCTCTCAAAGCATCAAGAGTAGGAACTGTATTAGGATTTAATGCAACTACTGGTGCAGCAGAAGCTGGACCAAGTATTACTGCTGTCCAAAGTTTAGCTGATGTAACTACATCTATTAATCTATTGGGTACTTCTGCTGTGGTAGAAGATATGGGATTACTAGCTACGTCAGCAGTTATAGAAGATATGGGATTATTAGCTACATCGAGCAACATATCTGCTATGGCATTGTTAGGAACAAGTGCTGTTGTTACAGATATGGGATTACTTGGTACATCTGCTGTTGTAGAGGATATGGGATTTCTTGGAACATCTGCAAATGTAACAGCAATGGCAAACTTAGGAACATCTACTGTTGTAGGTCACATGGCGGCACTCAATGCATCAGGTGTTATATCAAACATATCAACTGTGGCTACTGATATTTCCAATGTAAATTCTGTTGCAACGAATCTATCTAGTGTAAATGATTTTGCAGCTCGATACAGAGTAGCATCCTCCGAACCAAGCTCTTCCCTTGATGTTGGTGATTTGTTATTTGATACTACAGCTAACCAGTTAAAAGTGTATAAATCTAGTGGCTGGACAGCGGCTAGTGCATTTGGTAATCTAATATCAGATACAAGTCCAGAACTGGGTGGTAACTTAGATGTATTAGCAAATAGCATTGTATCTTCAAGCAACAGAAACATAGCACTAACACCAAATGGTACTGGTGTTGTGCAGATTGATGGTAATGTAGATATCTCAACTGGTGCTATAGATTTAAAGAATGGTGGTACGCAATCTTATATTAGGTTTTATTGTGAAAGTGGTAATGCTCATTACGCACAACTACAAGCACCAGCTCACTCTGCTTTCGCTGGCAACATTACTCTCACAATGCCAGCAACAACTGGTACATTAGCTCTCACATCTCAACTTCCAACATCAGGAATATCAAGTGGCAATGTTGCTACGTTTACATCTGGTGTTGTTGATAATGATTTTCTGAGGGTTGACGGAACAAGTATAGAGGGAGTAAGTTCTTCTGAGCTTGCAACAGAATTAGGAGCGGCAACAACAGATGATGCAACAGCTCTTGCTATAGCATTGGGATAAAGGAGAAATAATATGGCAAATACATTTAAGGTAGTAAGTCACGATGTCATGCCAGCTGGTGCTGGTTCGCCAGAAGACTTATATACTGTACCAAGTAGTACAACGACTGTAGTCATTGGTTTGATGCTAGCTAATGTTCATACTGCACAAGTAACAGCATCAGTAAAATTAGTATCAACAACATCTGGTGGTGGTCGAACAGCACAAAATACAACAACATTCTTAGCAAAAGATGTTCCTATTGCTGTAGGACAAAGTACAAATATGTTAGCTGGTGGTAAAGTTGTTTTAGAAACTACAGATAAAATACAGATAGATTGTTCAGTTGCTGACAAAGTATCGGTCACTATGTCAATAATGGAGATTACCTAATGTCAGAGTATAGCATAGGAAAACAAGGCGATGGCACTAGCTATGAGCCAGTTATTCGCCAAGTAGAAAACACAATAAATAATTCATTCACAATAGACGCAACGAATAATGCTGTTGTGGCTGGTCCAATAACGATTGGCACTACTGCAACAGTAACTGTGTCAGGAACATTGGTGATAGTATGAGCAAACTACAAGTAGAAACAATATCGCATACCAATAATACTACAGCTCAAACGATTGATAGTACAGGACGTGTTCTTACTCCAGCTAGACCCTTTTTCCATGTGTATGTAGATAATAGTAGTAACAATCCTACCAGTATTGGTACTTTAGCAATTATTCCTTTTGATGGAGTTGTAAGTAATGTTGGTTCACATTTTAATGCTTCTAGCTCTGGTAATAGCTACAGTTTTACAGCACCAGTGGCGGGGGTTTATCAATTTAATTGGAACTTATCTGTTTTTGGCATAACCGTTGGAAACTACATCAGACAAAGGATTTTTAAAAATGGTTCTGGTATTCAATATCATGAGTATAAAGATGCTCAAACTACTGGAGACCAAAACATTAGTACCAGTTTAGCTCTTTTACTTTCAGCTAATGACTATATTCAGTTTTATGCACAGGCACAAAATAGTATTTCTTTGTCAGCGGGAACTAGTTGGAACCATTGCACAGGATATTTAGTAGGATAAAAATATGAACAAAGAAGATATAGTATTTAGAGCAAGAAGAAATGCTTTATTAAGAGATTGTGACTGGACGCAATTACCTGATGCACCATTGACAGACGCTAAGAAAAAAGAATGGGAAACGTATAGACAAGCACTACGAGATTTACCAAAAACTTCTTCTCCAAAACTAGACAGTATAGGTGCGTTTGATGATGCTTCAGTAACTTTTCCAACGAAACCAAGTTAGGATAAACAATGGCAAGTATATTAAAAACCGACAAAATCGAAGGAGTGACCGCAAGCGGTACTGTAAATATTCCTGGTCATGTAGTACAAACTGTTGCAGTTACAGATTTTACTAGTAGTGAAACTACGCTAAATAATAACTCAACAAGTCTGGTAAATATTGACGTTACAAGAAAAGTAGCTGGGTCAGCGTTTCTCGTAAGATATGAGTGTGTTATAGTCCGTGCCGCAACATCTAGTTGGCATTACATGGGTTATAATATTGGGGGAAGTAATATAGCAGAAGTCAAAACAAAAGATGATAATTCTTGGCATACTATGAGTAAGACATTTGCCTTAAATACTAGTGTTTCTGGAGATGTAGGAGCAACAATAAATTTTGCTTCTTATAATAGAAATGGTGCATCACATAATGACCAAATATTTATGCCAAACTTAATAGTAATGGAGATTGCCCAATGAGTACACTCAAAGTCGATACAATACAGGGTAAAACTACATCGAGTAAGGTGCAGATGCCAAGTGGTCATGTAATCCAAACAGTAACTGGGTCTACAAATTATGGTCTGATAAGTAGTTCCTCCTTTTCTTCATTAGGGTCAGCTACGATAACGCCAATATCTTCATCTAGTAAAATACTTTTGATAGCACAAATCCATATGTATATTACTAGTCTTGCTAGTGATGCTTGGAGGTCAGGGAAGATTAGATTCAAAAGAGATTCAACAGCCATCTTTGGTGATATAGGTGGCGACCCTTTTGGGAATGGAGCGCATTTTACTAACGATAGTGATAGATACATGGAATATTCTACACGAGTTTATTTAGACAGTCCTTCTACAACGAGTTCAATAACGTATGCAGTGGAGGGTTCTACAAGAGGTGGTATAAGTGTTGAATTTAACAGTAGTAATTATGGAAGTAGTTCATTTTATTTACAGGAGATTGCATAATGACAACAATAGCAAACGCAATATCAGCATTAGGTATTACAGAGTGGGTACTCAGAGGAGAGCCTACAACTGAAACAGAATTCAACGCTATGTTTCGAAAAGTCACAGGAGCAGACAGCAATGGTTCAGCTATCGAAAGTGCAGACCCAAAGGATTGGGGAACTACATGGAAAGCTGTGTCTGATAAAAAGACAGAGCTAGTCAATGCAGAGCCTATGCGATTGCTTAGAGTTGAACGCAATAGATTGCTTGCTGAAACGGACTGGATGGCAAACAGTGATGTAACTCTTGCCGATAACTGGAAGACGTATAGACAACAGCTTAGAGATTTACCAGCTGGTGCATCACCAAAGCTTTCAAGTGATGGTTCGCTAGACATGTCTTCTGTTACCTTTCCTACTAAGCCGAGTTAAGATGTATGCTCGACCCATTAACAATTAGTGCGGCTGTTGCCACAGCAAACACAGCTTTTAATGGGTTAAAAAGAGCTTTCCAAGTTGGCAAAGATATCCAGAGTATGGGGAATGACTTATCCAAATGGATGAGTGCTGCATCAGATATCGAGAACGCACAGAAGAGAGCTAAGAATCCCTCCTTCATTACTAAACTTACACGCAGAGGTAGTATCGAACAAGAAGCTGTTGAAGCATTGACTGCTAAGAAACAGCTTGAAGAACAACGATACGAACTCCAACAATTTATTAAGTTTAGACATGGTGTTCAGGCATGGAATGAACTGCTTAGAATGGAAGGTGATATACGCAAGCGTAGGCAGAAAGAGATATACGATAAACAAGTATTGCGACAGAAGATAATTACAGTTATCGTTTTAATACTTTGTGTTATACTTGGGGGAGCTATACTACTAGCTTTTGTATACGGATTGGTACAACTCGATAGGGGAAACATAGGCTGATGACACCAGAAACATTAGACAAGTGGCGAATCCTCCCACGCTTGATGATGCTAGCTATGACCTGTGTTTATATTCGTTGTATCGAGTGGGCGTTGAGTCAGCCTGACCTTACCACTCAACAGGCTGGCTTAGTGTCCGTAGTTACTGGTGCAATGACCGGAGCATTCGCTATCTGGCTTGGTAAGGAGTCAAACTAAAATGATTTTTAAGGCAATCTCTTTGATTGGTGGCATGGCTTCTACTTGGATAGAATCAAAAGCAGAATCACAAAAACTTAATCTTGAGATAAAAAAGAAGCAGTTGACTGGTGATATTGACTGGGATTTGGAAGCTATGAAGGGCTCACAGTCTAGCTGGAAAGACGAATATCTGGTAATTTTGTTTAGCATTCCTCTTATCCTCTGCTTTTGTGGTTCGTGGGGGAGAGATATAGTAGAACAGGGCTTCAGAGCCTTAGAAACGATGCCTGAATGGTATCAGGTGACACTTGGGTGTATTGTGGCTGCAAGTTTTGGTGTGCGTTCTGTGACCAAATTCTTTGGGTTACGAAAGAATGGGAAGTAATTGGGATAAACGTCGTGAGAATATTCGCATACATAGGGATTGGGATATTAGAAACTTTAGGAGAAAAGATATGGCATTTAAATTATCACAACGGTCGCTGGATAGACTGGATGGAGTACATCCTCAGCTTGTTGAGGTTGTTAAGAAAGCAATTGAGTATACGGATGTAGACTTTGGAGTTATCTATGGTGTTCGTGATTTAGAAACTCAGAAGAAATTGTATGAGTCTGGAAAATCCCAGACAATGGCTAGTAAACATTTGTTACAAGAGGATGGTTATGCACACGCTGTTGACCTTATGGCTTATGATGGCAGTAATCCATCTTGGGATATTGTGGATTATGATAATATAGCTGATGCTATGCGAAAGGCTGCAAAAGAAGTTGGTGTTGATTTGGTTTGGGGTGCAGCTTGGCACAAGTTACTAACAATGTCACCAGATAGTGCAGAGGATTTGATGAATGACTATATCGACACAAGACGAAAAGAATCAAGACGTCCCTTCATCGATGGACCTCATTTCCAGCTCCACACCTAGTCAATTAGCTTTTGACTTTGATGACTACGATGGTCCAGATGAACTCTGGTTGCATTATTTGTGGTCACTTCTCCCATAGTTTTTTACGTTCTATGTAAAGAGATATGATGTCCTCGAAGTTGTCTGGCTTTCGTGGTGGTATTGTTGTGTAGATATTGTAGGCTTCAAAGCATCTATTCTCGTTGTAAACTTTTTCGCTGAGTGCTTGGCATTCTCTTGCTGACTCGAGGTCGATTGTAAGCATGAGAATAACTGTGTGTGTCATTTTTGTAATCATATTCTGTGCTTTCTTTGAAAGCTAGGAGGTCTGGCAAGCAGAGCAGTAATAGACCTCCTAGCATGTTTTAGGGCATCTTTGGAGAAAGCACCACCCTAAAAAGGAATATCATCTGATTCAGTATCATTGTCAACAGATGATTGTTCCTGTTCTTGTTTTGGTGATAGCTTAAGAGACAGCATGATACCGTATGAGCCTTGCTTGACCCATGCTGCAACTCGACTATTGTCTGATGGTAAATCAATCGTACCAGTAAACTGTGGAGCCATTCCGTTAGAGCTGTCATTGTCCCACATACGACCAACTTTCATGTAGATGTCACGCACTACGCTACCATCTTTCTGTGTTGATTTGACAACGCATACTCGACTCTCGTTGCCATTGTCATTGAGTGTACCAGTACCACTCAGTTCTTCATTGTTCGGTTGAAAAACTGCACCAGTATTTGTGTTATCATATTCCATAGTTGTCCTTTCTAATTACTTTTCTAGGTTTCTGAAATGTACCAGACTTACTAGATTCATTGCCGTCATCATCTGTGCTTTCATCTGGCACTAAGTTAAGCAGCCGTTGCAAAATGTATCGTGTCATGTAGGTAATGCCACTACCAATTTGCTGACTGCCTTTCTTGGTATCGTCCAAGCAAGTACACTCACTCTCGATGACTGTATCACTAGGTATGTGTCGTAGTTGTATGTTGAGTATCGGTGAATTGTGTTCATTCACTTTCATAGTCCCAATGCAAATGATGTTTTGTTTTTGCAACTCTACTTCAATCATAGGTATGATGTCCTTTACCTTCATATACTTGGCATTGAACATTGCATTGTTACCCTCAACTTTTACTTTTTTGAACTCACACTTCATGAGTGCTGTATATATATTATCTTTGGTCACGTTCTTTCTCCTTTCTTTCTATTTCTTTCATCTCAGCTTGTTCTGATGCTAGTTCAAGTTCAAGCTGATGCTTCTGCTTTGTAATATAGCTTTGTAGTTCTGCTAACACTACTAGCTTTGCAAGCAGTTTTCCTTGTCTAATCTGATTGTTTAGTCCGTCCATTGCTTTCTCCTTTCATTATGTCATAAGCAAGTTGTATTGGCTTACGCAGCCGAATACTTCTTCTTCCGGTCTTTGATACTGATATTACTAGGTAATCATTGAACATCTCATACACATCGTCAGTTACATGACTAAGCAGTCTTTTCTTTGCATCTGCATGCTTCTCTGCTTCTGCCATAGTCTGTATGTACTCATGTGTATCATTGGTAAACTCATTACTGTGCGTCATACTCTTTTGAATCTTCCTATCAATGGGGATTGCGTTGACCTCTGGTGGGTCCGCAACCCCATTGTCAGCTGGCTTGACTCTTGGCACAACATGGTTCAACCAAAACTTCTTCACTAGCTCCATAATCTTTTCTGCATACAGTTCGTTGTACTCGATATGGGACTGATGGTACTTACTACCATTGCCTTGAATGATTGATATGAATGCACCAGCACAATGATGACGAGTTCGTATTGGTCTTTGCTTCATCATATGCCTGTGTAAATGCATGTAGAACTGTATTTGTGGCATGTACCTTTCAATAATATCTTGAATAGATGTAAATGGATTTGTGTGCTTGCATTCGAGAACCCATTGTCTCTGCTCCTGGTACTGTGTAATCAAGCCATCAAGATTTGCAGCACAAGGTACGTCATCTATCAAATAGATTCCAATACTCTTGTTTCTCTCAATCATATTCATATCAAGATGATTGCTGTGATTCTTGACAAACCACTCAACATTGAGTTGTTCTGTTGTGATACCCATCTGAACTTGTAGATTGTCAGACAAATCTTCTGGCTGCTTCTCTCCAATTTTTTCGAGATAGAGACTTTCCCAGTCACCTTTTACTAATCGGATGGTATCGCTACCACCCATGAATTTTGTTCTGTCCATGTGCTTTCTCCTTATTTATATAGACATCATAGTTTCATTGATGCAACTGGTCAAGAATTTTATCTATCTGAGTTGCAAAGTGTTGTCGTTCATTGACATTGTTTTTCATAATTCCAAACACCTCAGAGAACGATGGAAAGATTTTGTAAGTGCGTATTGCCATACCAAGAGCATGATGAACACAATCTGCTGGGAGTTCAGCAAGTTGCTCGAGGATTGCCTGACTCCTTTCTTCAACCTCTTCCATAGTTGAGTTGTATGGTTTGTAGAAAAGATATTTCCATTTCGATATGCGAGTTGCAAGTTCTGCTTTGTTCATAGGTGTCAAGTATGTTTGCAGTACGTCACTTGCTTTCATTGCAGCAGTAGAATCTTGACAAGTGATAAGCATTCCATTTATTTCTACACCATCAATTTCTTTCAGTTCATCTTTCATTTTGATGTTTGCAAAGGTTGGTGTGCGGAATGAGAGAATGTATTCAACAGCTCCCACTCCGTCTTTTACTAGATGTATTTTATTTTCAATCATGATGACTCCTTCTTTTTAGTTAGTTTCCTCTCGATAAATCTCTTGTGATAGTTCAAGCTATCCTTCTCAATATTGACTAGCTGTTTGATTAGATTGCTAGCTTTCTCTAATGGGATTGGGAATGAGAGTTTGGTCATATCGTCCATGATGTCCTCCCATTCTGTAATCTCATGGTATTGTTTATCCTCAATATGATATTTTGTGCATGCCTGTTTCAGAGTTTCAATGATGCGTAGGTTACGCAATACTTGGTTCTGTAACTTCCACAACTGTTTGCCAGTCGCTGGCTTCTCAGAATTTTTTTCCAAGTTCATGTTTAGTGTTTCGATTTGAAGGTTGTCAAAATTGATTTGTATTTCCATTTGGTTCTCCTGTTGTTATTTTCTTGGGTGTTCCCAATGCTTTATGACATCTGAAAAAACATCTTCCCATACTTCGTCTTTGATAATGACGCAGTATCTTGGAGAGCCCTTCTTCCGTTTACATACAGCAAGGTCTTTGTCTTCTAGTAAATTAAATACATTAGGGAATTGACTGCTATCTCTGTATTTGACTTCAACTATTAAGCTTTTGCCAGCTACATCAACAGTCAAATCCCCTCTGTACTCACCACCTAAACTGCCCGATAGTGGTTGTTTCTTTGTACGAATACCTAAACTATTAAATAATTTTAGAAACCACCTTTCGTGATAGCTTCCTTTTGCTTTACTTTTGCTAACCATGTGTCCTCCTCATAGCATTTCATACATATCTTTGTGCTTTTATAGAGGGATACAACAAAATATTGTGCTGACTTACCACACGCATCACAGATGATTGATGCTCTGTTTTCTTCTCCTTTATTTTTTTTGAAGCGTGGCAAGTTGTTCAATAGCTTTTTCAATTTTTGCAGCAGTATCATAACGTAACTCTGTTCCTCTTAGCTGTCGATAGTATGTTGTCTTTGATAATCCAGCCCAGTTAAAAGCCTTGCGTAAGTCGACGTTCAGCTGTTCGGATTGTTGCGTAAGCTGCTGCAGATAACTTTTCATAATCAACATTATTATCATCTCGCTTCACCATTTGCAAGTACATGTTGACTAATTTATTACCATGTCCGGTAATATAATATTTTCTTGTTGTGCTTGGTGCTTTTCTATTTGCATACATAAATCTGGTTACTGCATCACAAGGTAGTGATATTATCAATCCAAGTTTATGCTCGAGCAGATTCAATGCTGCCGATAGTGTTCCTTGTCTCATGTCTGGTATAAGTTTAGAAACATGACTCGATAATACTATTCTTTGTTTTTTTTCCTTTGATAGATAGTACAAAGCTGATAGTATTCTTATCTGGTTTTTAGTAATCATGATATTAATCCTTTAAACTGGGTGGCTTGTTAGGCCACCCTTTTTTTTTACAACTTCAGATGTAGTTGCTCATACATTTGTTCTGCTACATCACGCAAGAAATCATCAAGAACTACTGAGTTCATTCCTAATGTTTCAACCATAGATTGTAGCTCAGATACTGTCAGATTGTCTAGCTCGTCATTGACAGTATCTTTGATTTGTTCATTAATTGGGTGACTCACTTGTCATCTCCGTAATGAATCTCTCGTACCTTTGATGTGGGTACGTTAGCTTCATTGCGTGAGTCATCTACAAAGTGATATATATCTGCAATACTTTTGAGGGACTCGTACACCTTACCAAATGAATATCGTACATCCCAGCTTGGTAACCTTTCTTCATCATTGTGTAATGACTCATAGAATAACATGTCTGCTTGTATTCTTTGTTCAATTGTTACCATTTCTTTTCCTCTTACTGACTTTTGTATACTCATAACATTAACTCCTTTTGTTTTGGCTCTTCGCCTAGTTTTTCTTTTATGCTGACAAGAAACTGCTCATTGGTAACTGGTGTGTCACAATGAGTTGTTCCTCCGTAATGCTCTGACTTTCGTGCGAGCATGTACGAACGATACCCAGTTTCTGTCAACGGACTTTTTACTTTGTTACCATTTACATCAGTTACATGCAGTTCAAAGTGGTCTACTACATAG
>Ga0209348_1001367_pt1 | contig 11889 bp, 11 predicted proteins | sample ETNvirenome_2_30_FD_184065 | JGI IMG/M metagenome (GOLD analysis project Ga0209348, IMG submission 184065) | Marine viral communities from the Pacific Ocean - ETNP_2_30 (SPAdes) (version 2) | ecosystem: Environmental > Aquatic > Marine > Oceanic | place: Pacific Ocean | collected 2013-06-22 | reverse complement strand
GGCCAGTTCTTGAAGATGATGATGCACTTGAAGGACTCTGGAAGAAGCAGTATTCACTTGCTGCTGTCACTGCTCCAGATCAGTTCAAGACATATGAAGATCTTGAGAAGCGTCTGAAGTATGTCCTTGGCAAAAAGCCAGTCAGTCGTTACATTCCTGATGAAGAGTTAGAGAGTGAAAGCGAAGGTCTTAATGTTGCAGAAAAAGTAGTTACTCAAGCAGTAGCGACTCCTGCAGCGACTACAACAGTTGATTCTGATGAAGATGATGCACTATCATACTTTCAAAAGTTAGCAGATAGTTAATCAAATAGTCTGATATTATCTCCACGCACTAAGGTTTCACTTATAAATTGAGTGGAACCTTTTTTATTTCTCATTATTTGATCAATATCATCAAATAAAATATTTAAATAAATTGGTTTTAAAACAAATATATTTCTTTTCTCTTCATTTAATTGATCTTCAAACATATAATTCGTTACAGGACTCGCAATATCTGTTCTAACGACATGCTGAGATGAATCCTCATCAAAGTATGAAACACTTTGCCCTACACTTACTCTTGTCCCTGATGCAATGATAATAGACCCATCATTTGTCTTTACTTCATTTGCTTCATAGTGATGAATACCTGAGTATAATGTTTCTTCATCTGGATATTTTTCTGTCACATATGTATTAAAAGCTGCTTGTCCTAATGGCCACTCACTTTGAACATTAACAATATTATTAGATATTAGCACGACCCAATCAAGAGTGGGATCATCATATAATATTGTCGCAACAGTGTCCGGACGATCATCACCCACCACAGTGTACTTTGTAAAGAAAGTTAGATCTTGAAAGATATCCTCTCTCAGTTTTGCTCTCTTAAAAAAGTTTTTTACAATCGAATAGTCACCCTCGCTTCTTCCTTTTTCAGTGCGATTGACGTATAAAAATTCAGTTAAATTAGAAAAATATGGATTTGGCATTTTAGAAACCTATTGATACATCTGTATTTTGATCGAAATCATTATAATCACTATTGAATATTGGTGTCAATTCTTGAAACGATAGTGATAAAGAGTATGAAACCATTGATGAATCTTCATATGTCATGTAACTATTTTCTGGCATATAATTTACACCAACATTAAGTAATGCACATTCTTTTATTTGCGGTAAAAAATTATGTGGAGTAGGCCCTTTAAAAAACTGAAGACCATATGTATTTGGTGCAGCAAGAAAAATTTCACTTACTGATCTTTGCACTGCACTTGATTGTTTAAATGCTCTTATAATTTTTTGCACTTGAACTGCTTCACCCCTATCCCTTGGACTTAGAGTAAACTGAAATGTAAATGGTCTAAGAGTTGGACTTTTAAATAACAAAGCTAAATTATTATTAAATATTGTTCCCTCTGTCCTTGCGAGTAACTCATTCGGATCAATACCAGATGCAGTTCCAGCGATAAATCCTGCTAGTGCTTTTTTTAATTCAGGTTTGTTTTTGGAAACTTTTTTAAAAATATCCGCTGCTGTTTTTCCTCCCTCTTTAGTTCCAGATAATATTGTTTTTAATGCCACATCAGAGATCGCTCTTTGAACTGGATTTAATGTACCCTGTCCAAAACTTACTGTATTTTGATCACTCACACCATTTGGAATAGGTAAAGTAATACTTCCTATTGTTTCTTTATCAAATTCTAATTTGTTTTTATTTTCCTTATTCTGTCCATAAATACGATCTTGAGCATCTTCAAAAGCTTCTGCTCTACCAAACCCTACAATCTTTCCACGATCCTTATAAAACTGATTGCCTTTTGGTATGTCATAAGATAATCTTCTTCCCTCATTAGTTTTAAATGCTTGAAATCTATCTCTCCTATTACTACTTGCTTCATTTGATGTCTGTATTTTTTTCTTAAGTATTTTTATCACAAGCTTATCTTGATTACTTTTTCTAATAAATGATGGGTAAAATAAATTATCATATTTTTTTCTACCTAATCCTGCTCTCTTCTCAGCCTCTTTTTTTAATTCTGCTGCTGCATCAATTGAATCATCTTTAGTATTGCTAACTTTTTTATTCGTAAATTCTGTTGTGTGATTTTTTACTTCTCCTCCCTCCTCTCTTCCTACATTACTAAGTTGTTTCTTAGATACATTTTTTATTTGATTTTCTGTATTTTTTTGCCAGTCTGTTGCGTTATCGGTAAACTCAAAACTCTTCTCTCCATCCTTTGTTGAACCAGTTGCGATTATATTACCACTGGCACTATTAATTGCCTGTTTTGCTAGGCCCACATCATTTACTTTAGTTTTAAAATTTTTTGCCTCACTTGCACTATTAAAACTGTAAATATTTCTTTTATAAAGGGGTCTATTATTTTCGTCCACTCCATCTTTTACTAAAGTTGAAACAACGTAATTTGTTTCTGCTTGTTCATTTCTAAGTGTTCTGTTTATTGAACCTGCTACACCACCCCTTTCTTGAATTGTTCTTCCACCTTCCTTTATCACCGCTATATCACTCGCAGTGGTGGTGTATCCGTTATTAAATGTAAGAGGTACTGAAGACACTTTATCTTTTTAGTTATTTAGGAACTTAGCATAAGGAATTGCAAGAAGATCATCAAGTTCATCTGGTTGCACTATGTATAACTGACCTGCAAGTTCTGCCCATGTGTAATTACGATACTTTCTCCAATGAAAATTCAATCCACGAAAACCCCATGAGAATATATCAGTGCAAGCTATCAAAGGATGTTGATCATACTGAATGTTTGGAGTCTTTGGATTATATACGAAGGTATAAAAGTTACCAACATCAGGAACAGGTGTCACGGTATCATTTAATAAAGACATGATCTCTAACATCATATCCTCTTGATCATTTGTTGGATTGTTTATGGTGTTACCCTCAAGTCTACTCATCTGATTCCGAGTTCTTTCTCTGTTACTACTTTAAATTCAATACGATGATCTTCACAAAATTCTTTTGCAGCTTTCCATTTTGCCTGATTGACTGCATAAGTTACACACTCTGTGAGATATGATTTAGTTTTTCGACTTCTTGGTTTTGGAGGCATCGTTTGTTTATATGGTTTGACTTCTACCACATAAGTTTTGATCATATCATTCTTCTCTTTTACTTTAATCAAATAGTCTGGATAGTATTTGTGCACCCGATTATCCTTTGGAGAAAGGTATGGAATACTAAACTCTTCTGATGCCCATGATATAATACTATTATTCATATCACACCACTGACAAAACTTTCTTTCCCAACTACTTCGACAGATTATATGCTTCGTATTACCCTGATACTTACTTGGATATATCGGAGTATACTTACTCTTAATACTCTCCCCCATAACTTGCCTACATAATATACAAGGTCAATCTATATTTATATATGGCTATCATCCCACCACAGCGAAAATCGATATCGATGGTTAAGGCTCAACTCCTTAATCCAGCGACGACTTCTCATTTTCAGGTGAGTGTTTCTTTTCAAGATCAACGTTTTAATCGATATAAACAAGAGATAGGGTTAAATTTGGATCAGGGAAGACTAAACATTCTGTGCTCTGATGCTGCATTACCCGGATCATCTTTTGCAACTGCAGATATTACAAACAATATTCCCGGTGTCAGAGAAAGACACGTTTATCGTAGAACTTACGATGACCAAATAAATCTATCTTTTTATTGTGATGCTGATCAATATTTACCAATAAGATTTTTTGAAGCGTGGATGAATTATATTTCTAATACCACAAATCGAAATGATCCAGAATTTAAAAGTGCTGAAGATGAAGCGCATTTTTATAGGGTAAAGTTTCCGAATGATTATCAGAAAGGATCTTTGGAAGTAACAAAGTTTGAAAAAAATCTTGATGAAAGAAGAAAGACAAGAACAATGACATATAAATTTGTTAACTGTTTCCCACTTGCAATAAATTCGATGCCAGTGTCTTATGATGGATCTCAATTATTGAAATGCACTGTAGGCATGGCCTATTCAAGATACTTTATTGAGGATAGACCACTTGGAGTCATTCCAAGATTCATAAATGCACTTACAGGATAGGTGCTAAATAAACTTACTGAATTGTAACATTATGCCATTACCAAAAATTGCAACACCAAGTTATGAACTTGAATTACCATCAACGGGGAAGACAATACAATATAGACCCTTCTTAGTTAAAGAAGAAAAACTTCTTGTTATCGCACTTGAAAGTGAAGACACAAAACAAATTACCAACGCTATTAAAGCTGTGATTCGTTCATGTGTTTTAACAAAGGGTGTGAAAGTTGAAACACTTCCTACATTTGATATTGAATTTTTATTTTTAAATATTCGTGGTAAATCTGTAGGTGAGGATATTGACGTTAAATTAATTTGTCCAGATGACAATGAAACTGAAGTTGATGTAAGTATTAGTCTTGACGATATTGAAGTTCAAAAACCAGAAGGACACTCAAATCAAATAAAACTTGACAATGATCTTATGATGGAACTTAAGTATCCTTCACTTAATGAGTTTATTAAAAATAATTTTGATCCAAATGATACAACGAAAACTCCAATGGATCAGTCATTTGATTTGATTGGATCTTGTATCAGTAAAATATATAATGAAGATGAAGTATGGGCAGCAGCTGATTGTTCTAAAAAAGAAATCAATGATTTTTTAGATTCAATGAACTCGAATCAATTTAAAGAGGTTGAGAAGTTTTTTGAAACCATGCCAAAGTTATCTCATACAGTCAAAGTTACTAATCCTAAAACAAAAGTTGAGAGTGACGTGGTGCTTGAGGGTTTAGCATCTTTTTTCGCTTAGCCATGGCTCATAACAATCTGGAGAACTATTTCAGATTAAATTTTGCCATGATGCAGTACCATAAATATTCTTTGACTGAAATTGAAAACATGATACCTTGGGAACGAGATATCTATGTTGGTTTATTACAAGCACATCTTGAAGAAGAGAGACTCAAGGAGAATCAAATAAAAGCTAATGGATGAAACCAATCCAGTTAACGAAAATTTTCGTAATAGAATGACATCATTTGGTCAACCGATTCGGGGTACCACAAGAAGAGTCGCTGCGTCAAAATTTTTAGGAAGGGATTTAGCAGCAGCAGTAGAAATAAATGCAAGAAAAATAACAATATTAAAAAATATTATTCAAGCACAACAGATTCAAACTGGTGTGATGTTGGCATCTTTGTCAGGACAGACTATTGATAAAAATATCATGGACATCAAAGAAACGATGTCATCTATATTAGCAACACTTGTTGCACAAGAGAAATTTGAAATGAAACAGTTTCTTGACATGCAAAGAAGAACTGAGAATCTTAGAAGAAAAACGAGAGAAGATACTTTAGAGACGGATAGTAGAGGAATGAAGATATTAAAATCTAGTGTTAATAAAATAGTAAGACCTGTACAAAGTATATTCCAAAGAATCTTTCAATTTTTCTTTGCCATATTAGGGGGAAGATTCTTAGTTGGTCTTTTAAATTTCTTTGGAAATCCAAAAAATTCTGCACTCGTTAATGGTATAGCAAGGTTTATTGAGGGTAATTTTGGTTTAATAATGGGAGGTGTTGCAGCAGCAGGCCTTGGATTGTTAACTTTGGGAACTGCATTATCAACTGCTACCGCTATATTAAGAGCAGGACAATTACTTCTTGCCATTGGGCCCTCAATAACTGGTGCTGCCTCTGGAGTTATACAAAGGTTTGGGGGAACAGGTGCCGGTAAAGTGGTTACACAAAGTAGAATAGGTCAAAATATACTACAATTATTTTTAAGAAGAAGAACGGGTGGTATTGTTCCCGGATCTGGAAGTAACGATACTGTTCCAGCATTATTAACACCGGGTGAAGTTGTCATCAGCAAACCTGCTGCACAAAAGTTTGGTATAAGTAATCTTTTGGCAATCAACGCAGCAGCAGGAGCAAAAAGTATACCACAAGTTAATAACAATATCATTCATGCAAATGAAGGTGGTATTATTCCATCTGGATTTCCAAATATGGGTAATATAATAGACGCTCTTCGTATGACTGGAGAGGGACTTCCAAATTCACCGTTAGGTCGAGCGATGAGTGATCCAGAAATTCCAAAAGCACTTCAAGGAATATCTGAAAGTTTTGCGATGCCAAAATCTAAACAAAGAAATATGGGTCAAAATATAATGAATACAGTTACGAATACACTTGGTGGTAAAATAGATACATCAAAATTTGAGAATGTTATAAAGGAGTTTCCTAATCTAACTCCACCCAATATTATTAATACGATAAAAGAAAAAGGTGGATTTGAAAAATTAGATGACTTCATTCAAAAGTTAAATAATCCAAATCAAATTGATCCTGAAGGTTTTGATAATGATTTAAATGACATTTCTTTCTTTAAATTTCCAAAAGAAAAATGGCTGACTTATGGGGCGGTGGTATAAATGATAAACACCAATAAACTCATACCAAATAAAAAAGAAAGTTCAAGAAAAACAATAAGAACAATTGGACTTATAAAGAAAGATGTTGTTAAGATTGATAATTTATTAAAAGAGAGACTTGTTCTTTCAAAAGTGAGATATGGTATATTAAGACAACAAGATGAAAGAAGAAGAAGATTTGGAAGGGAGAGTATACTTGAGAGTAAAAAAAATAGACCACAAGATTATGATGTCAATTTAAAATCAAATAAAAAAGGAAAAGGACTTGGTGGTTTTCTAGGTGGAATTTTAAAAGCAGTTTTAACAGGTTTAGGATTCACCATATTTACATCATTACCAACTCTTCTTAAGATTGGTAAAACTTTAAAAGCTATTATAACTCCATTCACAATTGGTGCGACTGTCTTCATTACTGCGATTGCTAGGATAGCGAGTGCTGGATCAAAAGTTATTCCTGCTGTTAAAGGTAAAAATTTTAAAGGTGCAAGTGAAAAATCAATAAACAGTGGAATAGAAAATCTTAAAAACGCACTGTATGGCACTGTTGCTGCTTTTTTAGGAGGTGTAGTAGGAGGTAAGGTAGTTGAAAGGTTAACTAGAGGTAGAACTTTTACAAGTAGGCAGGCTGCTAATTTTCTTGAGACCCAAAAAGCTGAGTTAAGAAAAGGTAGATCAGTAAAAGCAAGAGAACTTAATAAAAAAATAAGAAGTGAAAGACAAAGAAGACTCATGGTGGATGATAATTTTGCCACTACTCCTAGATCTAAAACTTTAACAGAGCTTGCTGAACAACAAGTTGCCACTGAAATGACACCTCGTAAAGTAAAGAAGAAAATTGTTAATATTCCACCAAACATGACCCCACAACAATATGAAAGATTGTATGGTCAGAGTATATACGATGAGATTGGCGAGGGGTCTACAGTAAGTTCAAAATCTGCATTAGATAGAACTATCACGACATCACCAGATACTCCTTCACCATTTTTTAAAAAACCAAGAAAAATTAAAAAGATAAAAAAGGATCTCCGAAAGCATTCACCTGTTAGTGTGACTGCCTCTGGAGGTGAGGAATTTTTTAGGCCAAGAATAAAAAAACTAAAAAAAGTTGGCATGGGATTTGGGCCTACGATCACAGGGACAGTTGCTGATGCGAATAGAGTATCAATGGATCCTCTAGAGATAGCGATACGACCTCTTATGGTCAAAACTGCAAATCGTGCAAGAAAACAGTTTCCAGATTTTTCTGAAGATATGATAAAAGAGATTGTTTCAAATGAAGAAAAATCAATGGTGAGACTCTTAAGACTTCTTCCTGAAAATGAACTTAGAAATAGAGATCCAGTATTATATAATAGATTTGTACAAGCAAGAAAAGATATAGCATCTGAGAGATCGGCTAGAAGAATAGCGAAAGGTATTGCAAAAAGTAATTTGGCAGGAACAGGGAGAATTGGAACCAGTGTTACTTCGAGTGGTAAAGTGGGTCAAAAAGTATTCCGCAGACCTGATGGCACAAGCACATTAGACGCTTACAAAGCAGCTCAGAGAGAAATATTTGGAAAAGAGTTCAAAAAGACAGGAATGGAAATTGGCATGGCGAAAAGTAAAAAAGGTCTGTCAAAAATTCTTTTTAACTTCGGTGGTGAGGCACTTGAACAATCTGTGAAACAAACAATCAAGGCGAGTGTTGGAGTTATACCAGTCATTGGTGATTTGATTGGGTTATTACTTGATGTATTTTTATTTGGACAACCTGTTGGTAGAGCAGCGTTCATGGCTGTCGGAAGTTTTCTTGGTAGTTTGATAGGTGGGGTATTTGGATTAATTGGTGGCCCACCCGGTGCTTTTGTTGGTGGTATTGTCGGTGGTATCGGTGGTGATATACTCGGTGGTGCGCTGTATGATCTTATATTTAAGGACGGTGTTATGGGTAAGATATCTGAGGGTCTTAGTCAGTCCTTTGTTAAAAAAGGTGTTAAAACCGGAGTTGGTATGGGATTTATGGGTGGTGGATATGTACCCTTTGGGGGAGTTGTTCACGCTGGTGAGTTTGTAATTGATGCAGATTCAACTCGTGCGATTGAGCGTAGATCACCCGGATTCTTGATGGCATTAAATAATGCAAAAGGATCACAAGTAAACGAAGTGCTAGAAACTTACATGTCATATGGTAATGAAGGTGAAGGTTCAGAAACTTTAATACCTGTGCCATTTGAAAAAATAGTTACTAAAACTGTCATAGCTGGCACTGGAATTGAAGATGGTGATGATTCCATATCACCATTCATGGATTTATATAGGAGGGGATAATGGTAAGAGGAGTAAGAGGATCTGGTGCTAGAGATAAAAATCTTTTTGAAGATTGTACTATAAAAAAAGCAGTTATTATTTCAAATAATGATGGATATAAAGTGAATTTACAAAAATCTCCGAGATTAGAATATCAAGAGAGTATGTTTTCTGATACCATAGATGTGTCTATGGTTATAATAAATTCAAGTAATCGAGTAAGGGGAAAAAGTTTTATTGAGGGTCTACCTTTAGTTGGCACTGAAGATTTTACTCTTGCCATTGGAGATGGAAACGGAAACGTTATTGAAACTGAGTTGGTTGTGAACAAAGTTACTCCCATTGAATCGACAACACAAAGGGAATCCGTAGTACTTGAGTTAACTTCTGAACAATTTATAAGAAATGAGGAGAGATCATCTGCTATCACAAAAAGATATGATGGTAAAATATCTGAACACATGAAAAGAATTTTGGTTGATAATTTAAAAGTGGATGAAGATGAAATTGATATTGAAGAGACAAGTAATAATTATAATTTTGTTGGTAATACAAGAAAACCATTTTACATAATTAATTGGTTATGTAAAAAATGTATTCCAAGTGTAGATGGTAAAAGGGGAGAAAGTGCTGGTTACATATTCTTTCAAAATGCTGATGGTTTTCATTGTATATCAATGGATAAACTTTTTAGTCAAAAACATTCAAGGGAATCTGGTGGTGCTGGATCTTATATATTTTCAAATTTACCTGACACTCCAGTTGGTTACGATGGACGTGTTATAAATCTTAGTGCAGATAACCGATTCATTGCTAATGAAAAATTAAGAATGGGAGCCTACAAAACAAGATTAATTTTATTTAACCCGTTGAATTGTGAGTATAAAATTGAAGAGCAAGATGCGTATGAAACTGAAGATGGCACAACACATGCTGGAAAACAACTTCCAATTATTAATGAAAAATTTTCTGGTGAGGCAACAAGAACCACTTATGTTTTAAAAGATACTGGTACACTACCTTCAGGAAATGTGAAACAACAAATTGAAAAGAATGATGAGCAAGCATTTGAAGTTGATGTTATTCTTAATCAAGCAATTAGAAGATACAATCAATTTAGTATTGGATCGATTGAAGTTGATATTGCTGCAGATTTTTCCATAAGAGCCGGCCAAACAATTTTTATAGACACATCCTCTGGCACGAATGATAATAATCAAGTAACAAATAAAGAAATTGGTGGTAAATATTTGATCGCAGTTGTAAAACATGCCATCAATAATGGAAAAGGAATAACAAAACTTGGTTTGGTAAGAGACTCTGTTGGTAGAGATGGTAAACCACATAATGGTAGCATGGTGAAATAAACTAAGTTATAATGAATAAATATAAATGTAGGATCAAATTAAACAAATGAAATCAATCGAAGACCACATTCAAAAAGACAAGGAGATCCTTGCCGACCCAAACACCTCTGAAGCAATGAAGAGGCATACGATAGAAGAGTTACATGAACTTGAAGAGTATGTTGATCACCATCATGATGAAATTGAAGCAGGAGATCATCATGATCCAAATGCTTTAGAATTATTCTGTGATATGCACCCTGACGAACCAGAGTGTTTAGTTTACGATGACTAATGGAACAAACATCAGGTCTTTATAATCCCGGTTTTGTTGGGAGTCAGTTTCATTGGTGGTTAGGCCAAGTCGCTGACTCCAAAACTTGGCGTGAGAATCAACCTAAAGGTCATTTTAAAGATCGAAAAGATATACCCGGATGGGGTTACAGATACAAAGTGAGAATCATGGGTATCCATGATGCCGGTGAAGCGATTATTGAGTCAGATCAATTACCATGGGCTCAGGTAATGTATCCCATCACTGCTGGTGGTGGTCAGGGTGGATCATTTCAAACTCCCGGAATTAAACAGGGATGTTTTGTGTTTGGATTTTTCCTTGATGGATCTGATGAACAAGTTCCGATTATTATGGGAGTGCTTGGTAACAATGCAAAGACAATTATTGGAGAGACATCAAAAGAAGGTGGTGAAGATAGTACTTTTGGGCCAAAGAGTGGTAATGATGATGAGAGTGATGCTGGAGATGATAACGTGGCGAGTGAACAACCATCATCATCCCCTTTAATAGAATCAACAGACGCAGCAAATAAAGATAATAATGTAGATACTCTTCAAGAAGAGGAAAATGAGAAAGAATCACCGATGGAGTGTGTCAAGCATGGTAATAGTTTGACATCGATGCAAACTCACATGGGTAATTTTCAAAAGCAATATCAAAAATTAATGGGTCAGTTGAATAATTACGGAACGGCAGCTGCAGCAAAGACACCTATAAATTCTAAAATAGATGAATTAATTGATGACACATCAAAATTGAGTGCAGGGTCACTTTTACCATCACTTAATAATACTCAAAACTTTTTAAGTGAAAAGATAAGTGGTTTAACAAAGACAATAAACGATGCAGCAAGTATAACTGATAGACTTGATAACTTAAAAGCAGATGTAGAGGCACAAAGTAAACTTGCTTGTGTATTTAATAAGATAAAAGGTGATCTTGCACGATTAGTTGGTGCTGGAATAAGAAGATCTCTAGCACGAAAACAAAATCAAACACCACAAAACTTAAATCAAGTAAGACCAACCGGAAATAATTCAAATCTTATTCCACCACTTCCACAGGAGGGATTTTATACTCCGATGAATCCTTGTGAGACTGAGGACATTATCGCAGATGTTTTTTCAAATGTGATGGGAGAGATAACAACAGGATATCAGAGTGCAATCACTCCAATCGCAGCTGGATCAGGGACACCAACTCAAGGTAGGTTAGCAGATGTGTTATCACAGGAAAATGTCCTTGTTAATTTAGAAAATGGAAATCTATTTGGTGGATTAGCAGCAGCACTCGGAGCAGGGATTGGTATAAATGCAAGTCAATCTGGTGCGATTACAACTGCATTGAGAGCAGGAAATTATGCAGCAGCGTTGACATCACTTGTTGATTTTTCTGGAAGTAATGCAGCGATTGGTGGATTATCAAGTGCGATTCAGTCAATTGATAATGGTGATATCGTGGGTGCATTTCAGGGGATAGCAGGGCCGCTT
>Ga0209348_1001366_pt1 | contig 11899 bp, 17 predicted proteins | sample ETNvirenome_2_30_FD_184065 | JGI IMG/M metagenome (GOLD analysis project Ga0209348, IMG submission 184065) | Marine viral communities from the Pacific Ocean - ETNP_2_30 (SPAdes) (version 2) | ecosystem: Environmental > Aquatic > Marine > Oceanic | place: Pacific Ocean | collected 2013-06-22 | reverse complement strand
CCGAACCCTCGCATATTTTTCGCAGCTCGCAGATAGTGCCCATCTATATTACTACGCTGCGTCATAGCATCATATACCTTCTGGTAGTCTGCTCCTAACTCATCGCATACATCGTAGAAGCCATTCGCGAATGTAATCCTCACAGCATTAAATACATTATTGAAATATTTACAGAGCTCTGCCTCGGTCGGACTTACTATCCTAACCTGTTTCGGTAAGTTCCCGTGCGCTCTAACCACTCTCGTTGCTACCTTTTCATCAGTAGTTCCGACCACCAGAACATCATGCTCTAAAACAAAGTCGGTGAGAGCAGATCTCTCACGCAGGAATTCTGGTACACAGCAGATATTTAATTTTTTGTATCGCTCCTGAAGATCTTTTGTAGTGCCAGGAACTACGGTAGATTTGATTGCAATAATGCCGTAATAATTTATATGAGTTAGATCCCGTAGAACCGACTCTACTATTGATGTATCACATGTCCCGTCGTCCCTCATATCAGTGGGGACTGAAACGAAAACTATCTCGGTATCTTTGATATCCTGTATGCTCGTGTCATACTTTGGATCGTGAAAGGACATATCATGGTCGAGCTGCCCTAAACCATCATATACGGCAGAGCCAACAAACCCTTTACCGATCACGCCTATTTTCATAAAACCATCCTTTACAATTCAATCAGATCATTTATATATGATCGCGTTCGGTAATACCTTCACTAGCCTGTCAATTATTTTCTCACTATTCGGATCCATGTTAGGTGTCTTATAGAATGTAAAATTAGTACCTGGAGCTAACATGGCGGCAGACATCATAAAAGTAGAGCATCCTCCATGAACTTCTTTTGCCTTCTGTAGTGTAAGCCAATCTTTTACCGGATCATCTGTGCTTATATCATGAGCGGGTATATGCTTGGTGAGTTCTGGGTCTTCTCCCGTAACACATATCTTATCGTGTTTATCCGCTATCTCGACAAGCATATCCTTACTCAGAAAAGGTCTATCTGTGCCTCTAGCGTGTAAGATTATATCGTGGCTCTCGCACTCAGGTAAAAATTTAGACATACACCATCTATCATTAAAAATAGACCATCTCTCCTGATACTCTCCAATAGTCATCTCTGGCCACTGGGATACGTTGAAACTTTTCGCCGTGGAGTTAGTATCCACAGATAATTTTATTTTATTTCTAGGATACATGTATTGCGACACATATAATATTTTGGCGTGATCAACACAATTAGCAGCAGAAAGAGTAAACTCATTAATTGCCAAATCTTTTTCACTTGACAATATGAATATCGACATAAACTGCGTACCCAATGCTCCCCTTATGTTAGCTTTTGTGTATGGCATTATTCAGCTTGTCAAAAGACTCTAGATTGTTGACGTCATATCTCATCTTAAAATAATTATAAATGAAAGATGGGTATTTGTCAATATAAAAGTGCCTATTATCCCAGGTTTCTTCTAAGTATTCATCAACCGTATGAGCTATAGATTGATAGTCCACTCGCCCAAATGTAAATATCGGTTTCTGATGTAATATAGCATCGAGTCCTGCGCCTCCAGAGTTGACGGAAAACATCGCCTCGCATTCATCCAAACATTGATGTATACTTGCATTATTAATCCACATATCTCCTGGCTGTTTATGATGGTCGAAAACTTTTTTAATTTCTAACATCGATCCTGGATTGATTGGATGCCCTTTCGCGACCACAGGCATGTTAATACTATGGGCAAACAACATAGTTGCGGAGAGCGCCTTTTCGACTGTCGTATTACTATGACGCATTATTGTCATATCATGAGGTAACTGACAACAGAATAAGATAAATTTATCGGGTAAGGATACTTTAACATTCGGCTGTTGAAACTTACTTGCGTTCTGCGATAACATCGTTTCCTTCAGTTGTTCAAATAGATTTAGATCGTATGGTCCACCGTTCCAAGGTATTGGCCAATCTGCGCCATCTCCGCACCAACCTTTAGTGTCTATAGAAAATAGCCAAGGATAACCCATCTGCATATAATATCTGACTCTAGGACCAGCATCGAATGTTTGAAAGTCGTGATGGGGTACGAGAGCTATGTCACAGTCTGACTCTTTTACATCCTCTGGGCTGAACTGCCAAAGAGGTTTTTTTAATACCTCAAACGTATGTCCGTGCTTATAACTAAATTCTAGCAGCCGTTTTTCAAACTCAACCCAGTACAATCTAACCGGATGGTTCGGCATTCCCTCTACATCAGGAACATGCCCCTCTTTAAATGAGCAGTCAAGTCGAGGCGATAGATAAAGTATTTTTTTCATTGTCCCCACGTGAATGGATTGTCAATTCTAATCGAACCATGTATAGCGTTGCGAACGTGCCTCTCTGTTGTATCACCGCGCCGATGAAACCCAGCAACATTGGCAACTATAAGAGTATTTGCTTTTACAGGAACTGGTTCAATCTTAAACCCCATACTCTCTAACTCCTCATCACTCGCCCGAAACGAACCCTCCTGATGATCTTTGAGTTTCCAATTATCATAAGAGTTATCTAGACATTTGAGCGATTCCTGATAAACCCAATCCAAATATTTTGGATGTGGATAGCAACTCTTCTTAGCATAACACAAAGGACCGTGCTCCAGCTTTACCTCATCGGGAAAGTACCACCACTTGATAGCCGGAAAAAACGTATCAACGTGAGAGTTCTTTTGATTGTCATTATCGTTCGGGTCATTATTAACCCTCTGGGCGAAGGTATTGCCAAAATATTTAAGATGAACCTCCTCGGTTTCGTTAGCAATGATCATGCCTATAATTAAATCCTTCATACCACGAATTGCTTTATTCATAGCAGGAGCCTTCGCTGGGTTAGTCGCTATTATATTGTGAGGTTGTTTATTTACTACACCAACTTCAAACTGTTCAAACTCTTCTCGTATAAGATCGACCTGATCCTCATCTAAGAAATCGTTAAATTCACAGAGACCGTTATTATCATATACTACGTTATCGAAGGTATCTCTCGTTCGCGACTTATGCGCATACTGGCTGTAGACACGACGAAATGGATGCAGCCCAGACTTGACTAACTCTGGATCATTGAAGGGAGGTTTGTCTATACTTTTATACGCATTATAGATATCAGCATCAAACATTTTCCGGAGACAGTTTATCCAAAATGGTTGGCTGCCAGCATTCTTGGCATCCTCCTCAATCTCTTCAGCGCTGTCATAATCCGGCGATGCCGCCATAGCCCTATGATGCAATACGCCGTTACGTTTTAAAAATTCATGGAACATACATATCTCTATATTTTTGTTGCTCGGCTACATACTTCGGGTTGTCATATTTTCGTGGTCCCTTACCCGTCCAGATCTTTGTATCTGGTAGAAACTCCCAATCCATATCTTTCTCTGTAAATAGATGGAAGTCTAGCACCTGTTTGTATTCGTTATATAGTCTCCATAGCATCACTTGATCAAGAAACCATATCAACTCGTGCTCGTACAGAGCCTTTGATAAATCTTTGGCAAAATGTTTCGCCTCCTTCGATAATAGAACCATGCCAGCTGCCACGTGGGTTCCCTCGTTTTCCCAACCGATAGTTCCTGGCAACGGATCCCTGAGGAATAAGCCAAGATGCGCGTCGGGAAACTCTAATCTATCCATTACCAAACAATCAGTATCGATGATTAATAATTTATCCGCTGTTGATAGAAACTCATGGGCAACCATGAAACGATTACAACTGTAGTATTCTCTGTTGTTTATATTATTCTCTTCGTATGTGAAGGTAAAGTTTTTCTCAATTCGTAAACGAAAGAGCAAATCAATATCCTGTTTGGTTGGATTTATAACATGTAGATGCAGATTATTACCATGCTCATTGGCACTATACAAAAGAGGTATGCCAAAATTATTAAAGTATATACTATCACACGATGCGAATATCACATCGCCTGTTGGCTTCTGCCCTTTTATCTCAAACATTATTTACCTATACAAATGGTTTCTACTGGTGGATATTCAGCAACCTGACCATTGTACCCCGCATCATTCGCCGCGATTAGCATATCCTCAAACATCTCTACTAAGTCTGCTCTCGGATGTTCCCCAGGAACACCTGTAAACCAACCAGGACGCCAAGGTTGAGTCGCCATGTTCGTCCAGTGAAGATGCCATAGATCTTCAATCATATAATCCTCACCATCAAGACAGTTCCATCTTGGGTCTATTTCATGAACTAAATTATCGTTCCCACTAAATTGAGCAATACATCTCTGATGATATGTATCCAATCCACGCTGTCTCGATACTGGCACGTCGGCTACTTTTTTGAACGCCGCGCAGTCGATTAGAGTAACACAAAACTCATGCCCTCCGAAGCGTGTCCCTTTCCGGGCAGCGAGAGGTTTACCCTGCATATCAGTATTCCAGAGTTCAGCGATATCCTTAAAATTTATCATATCACAGTCAGTATACAGCGCCCGACCCTCAAAGTTACAGTACTCCGCTATAGCCCAACGATATCCGCTAAATGGCGTTGGCCAATTATAACTTCTAAATCCATGCCAGAAAGAGGTTGGATCATTAGTCTGTTTCATCCAGACTATATCAAGTTCCTGAGAGCAGTTTTTTCTCAATGAATATTCATAGATCGCTTCGATTGGGTTATCTTCACCGCAACTTGAGGTGCCGATAAACATACGTATTACATCACTCATGGTTTCCTCCTAAAGAACATTCCGTTCATTTTAATAAAAGGTTTGTGCATATTAGATTGTTCCTTGATGTTTAGGGTTTCTCTCTCATCATACACGAACCCATATTCATCGAAGACCTCTTTCCAATAATCTAATTCTTGACAGTTGACATGATGGTGACCTGCCTGTCCGGGAGGAGCCGCCGTACATATCACATATTTACATTTAGCAAAATCAGCCATAAAGTTAGGAACGTACTTTTCTTCAACGTGCTCTAAAAATTCAACCGACCAAGCAAGATCGAACTCGCGAGTAATATCACTCGGTCCGTCGCAGTAATCGTGGATGATAATTTTACCTTTTAGAGATTGTGGGTATTTAAGTGTAAAGTCTCCATCTATACCCCATGCTCTAATACCACGATCATTAGCAATCTGTACCATATCCCCAGGACCGCAACCGATATCTAACATATCCTCTATACCGTGCTGCTTTTTTAAATATAGAAGTGAGCCACGATCGGTATGAACCTTATTTAAGTGGCCACCCAAATGTTCTGGTAAATCTGTCATTTCACTCCACCAACTGTTTCGCGAATAATATCATCGCTGATTGAATTTAGATAATATATCTCTAGAGCCTCAACGTGAGTATCTTTTGATACAAACTTATGATATTCGTTAGGAGGCACTGAGGTAAACTGCCCTTGATATAATTCAGTAACATCCACTAGATCGTAGTCATTTTTACGCACCTCAATATTTAACTGCCCCTTAACCACATAGAACATGTTCCATTTGAACTCGTGTTTATGCATCGAACAAAAGCTATGAGGATTTATTTTAATGCGGTGTACCTCGATCATGGAGGTCGTTAGTAAGTTCTCGGTAGTCCCCCACACTTTTCCTTGTTTCATAATGGTAATCCCTTATGTCTCTTAATACATTTTCAAAATCAGCAAGCCATAGCATATTAGGACCATCTGATGGTGCGTTGTCTGGATCCTCATGGACCTCTAGGAAATAATTACTAACCCCAAGAGCGGAGGCAGCACGACAAAGACCAGGAACATGATCACGATTCCCACCGCTACTCGAACCCTGTCCTCCAGGTTTCTGGACCGCATGCGTCCCATCAAACACGATCGGTATATCATAATTATTGAGCATATACTCAAGCCCAGTATAATCAACAACGAGAGTGTTGTAGCCAAAGCTCGTTCCCCTTTCCGTAATCATTACGTTTTCATTTCCGGTCTTAGATAATATCCCCGTCACATCCCATGGGGCGAGGAACTGACCTTTTTTGATGTTTACTATTCTGCCCGTTTTAACAGCTGTTACTAGAAGATCAGTCTGACGACAAAGGAAAGCTGGTATCTGTATAATATCCGGCAACAAGTTCTCTCTCTGAGCATACCCAATCTGCCATGTGTCGTGGAAGTCGGTGCATGTTTTTACCCCAACTGTCCGCTTGACTTCGGAGAGAGCATCTATACCATCAGCTAGACCCATTCCGCGCTCACCATGAATACTGGTGCGGTTAGCTTTATCGAATGATGCTTTGAAATAGTAATCGAAGCCATATTTTTCACATACAGCTTTACATACAGTAGCGATCTTTACGCCCTGTTCAACGCTTTCAATCTGACAGGGACCTGCTATTATGATACTCATTATATTCCTTCAACTTCCGAACGATAAACATATCCCAGGATTCACCTCGAACATCATGCGTGCCGATCGTGGGACGTTTATCCATTATAGTATAGCGTGGTTTTAACTTTTTGTCAATAGATGTCTGCGATTTATTTTGCATCCTATAAACTCATTATAATATTCATCTGGTTTTAAAATACAGTCAGTATCGAACTGCAGTTTGGCTTCATAGTAACTCATCTCAGCTTTTTTCTTACACAGCCTGACCATCTCTCTATGAAATCTTTCAGTACCATATTCTTCGACCAACATCTTAACTGTTTCACTCGACCCATAATAATCCTGCCAATCCGTTTCAATAATTTTAATACGTCTTCTCTTCTTACCCTTGAGAGGCGGCAGACGACGTTTTGAAATCAGACCCTTCTTACCAATATATTTTTTATCATTAGTCTTATCGGTTATCTGATAAACGAAACCAACGTAGTCCTCGATCATCTCACTCGTGAAGATTTTATCTTTATAATACCAAGTCATGTATTATATATTAAAAATCTATACATCTCCCATTTTTTTCCCAGTCGCCATATCGAGTCGGATCCTTATCATATTCAGTACGACCATCGATCTCTCTCGGTAATTCTTTGGTCGCCTTCTTATATGCATCAGGATCGTGTGATACCTCAATACTTCTAGTAAGATTTATATCATTCGTACTTGTCGTTGTCGGGGTCATCCCAGTCTGAGAGGTCAGATTCTTCTTCGTCCTCGTCTTCTTCCCAGAAAAGATCCGCTCCGCAAAACGGACAATAGCAGAGTTCTTCTTGTTCATCTTGCCATTTAACCTCAAAATTGGTTCCACAATCATCACAAGTAATAGTTTGTTTTTCTGCCATATTTACTCCTAATGCGCCCATACCTCATCCCAAGATCCAGACAAAGCTCCCTTCGCGTAATCCGTTGCTCGGTTTTCAAAAAAGTTAGTATGGGTTGGCGCGTTAATCATCTCTTCTACCCAGGGAAGAGGATTGTTCTTAACTTTAAATATACCTTTCATACCCATGGAAATTAAACGTCTATCAGCGATGTATCGGATATATTCCTTAACCTCATAATCGCGTAATCCCTCAACCTTTCCCATCTGAAACGCGAGGTCTATGAAAGCGTCCTCTAACTCAACCATTTTAGTTGCTATGCTATAAATCTGACTCTTTGTTGCATCGTTCCAGAGTTCACGGTTCTCTTCAATATATGTTCGGAATAATTGTATTACACCCTCTGCGTGTTGTGTTTCATCCACGATTGACCAAGTAACAATCTGACCCATACCTTTCATCTTACCATGACGCGGAAAATTTAGTAGCATAATGAAAGAGGCGAACAGAGCAAGACCCTCAGAGAAAGCGGATATCGCAGCAATCTTAACGGGTAGAGCAACTCCGTTATTTACCTTCTGTACAAAGTATTCGTGTTTCTCGCGCATAACATCATATTCCATAAACTCATTATATGTTGAATCTGGCATACCCAAAGATTCGATCAGATGAGAATATGCTGCTATGTGTAATGCCTCGCGTGCCGCGAACCCCATTAACATCATTCTGATCTCAGGCTGCGGGAAGTGTGGAAGATAGTTGGAGACATACCCGCCCGCAACATCGATATCTGCTTGAGTGAAGAAACGAAAGATTTGCGTCAGGAAATATTTTTCCTCAGTTGTCAGGCGGTTCTTCCAATCCTTAACATCTTCAAGCATCGGCACCTCAGTGTGGAGCCAATGAGATTGCTCATGTTTCAACCACCTATCGTACGCCCATGGGTAGTTAAAAGGTTTAAAGTAATCTCGGTCGTCTTGAAGTTTAAGTTTGGCCATCGTAGTATCCTTTTAGTCCTGTGTATCCCCCCTCTAGAAGTTCACCATCGATGAAGATCTGAGGAACTGTTCTTAAGTTATATTCTTGCATAAGAGCCGATGCTTCCATAACATCAACCTCCTCATAATCTTGATCGTGTTGTTTTAACAACCCCTTCGCGGCATCGCAATATCCACAAAGAGGTCCGGTGATAATTTTAACTTCCATTAGTCCTGCCTATTGTACTGCTTATTCCAACACCAAACATTTATTTTACTGCTAATGGTTCCGAGTTTACGGATAATAAAACCATTCCAGAACCAGTGATCATAATTTCTCATTTCTCTACCTAACATCATAATTCGTGTCCATAAAAATGTCGTATCGTTGTTAGCTTATCCTCAGCCTCTGACAATTTCTGCATCTGCGTATCAATCGCCTCTACTAAATCCGGATGCTCCCCGATACCGACTGATGACCTAACATAAACATCTATGTTAGCTTTTGCCTTTTCTATCTCAGCTTTATACTGTTGCTCTAGTGCTTTTAATAGTCCACTCATTTATCCCTCACATGCTAAACATTCTTCGCCAGCTGCCAATGCTGACATATCTATTTCCTGAATAATCTCCCTCTCAATTTTCTTTGAGACTCGATCTGCTTTTCCAATCTTTTCTGATCGGCAGTAATACATTGTCTTTAACTGTTTCTTCCAAGCCAGAAAGTGTACCGCATGTATATACGAGATATTAGCATCCGGTCTGAAAAATACATTAAGAGATTGTGATTGATCTATATAGATCTGCCTATCAGCAGCGTGCTCGATAACCCACCGCTGATCAATCTCCATAGCCGTCTTATATATATCCCTCTCATAATCCGTCAAACATTTCAGATGTTGTACTGAACCATCATTCGCGATAATAGATGACCATGTCTTTTCATAATTAAGTTTATCGTCTTCCTCACATTTACTCTTAATCAGTTTATCAAGATACTTGTTCTTATTTAGAAAGGCACCGCTAAGAGTATCTTGACGGTAGGCGTTAGCTCTCCACGGTTCAATGCTGGGGGATGTATTTCCCATGATGATTGAAGATGAGGCATTCGGAGCCACTGCCATGACATGACTACATCTCCTTCCGGTTCCTTTCGCATCCGGAGCTTCGCCTCTTTCTTTTCCAAGTTTGAGATTAGCCTCGTCAAGCCCCTTTCGGATATACCTAAACATTTTGATATTAGCGGATTTTGCAAGGGCTGATTCCCAGGGCATTCCTCGTCGCTGGAGATAGGCATGGAATCCAAGAGCGCCGACACCGACTGACCGTTCGCGCATAGCGGAAAACTTAGCACGAGAGATGTGGTCAGGAGCATCGTCAATAAATTTCTGTAGGACATTATCGAGCATCTCCAATATGTCCTGTAAGAATAATTTGTTTTTCGACCAGGAGTCGAAGTATTCTAGATTTACTGACGATAGGCAACATACAGCCGTTCTCTCTTCGTTCGTTGGTAATATAATTTCAGAACAAAGATTCGACTGGTTAATTTCGAGACCAGCTTTCTTCAACCAATCTGGTAGTTGACGATTAGACTCATCGATATAATGAATATATGGCTCTCCTGTCTGCATACGCATCTCAAGGATACGCTGCCAGACATCACGCGCCGAGACCACTTCACGTACCTCTTTTGTATGAGGATCCTTTAATTCCCACGAATCATCGCAGGATGGGTCTGTCATACATTTCTCAAGGATATTCATAAAATCGTCAGATATATTTATTCCGTGATGTAAATTGAGACAACGAAAATTTTGATCTCCCGTCGGTTTTCTCATCTCCAAAAAGAGTAGAAGATCGGGATGAGATACGTCCAGATAAGCGGCGTAAGAACCACGACGAGTGCGACCTTGACGATAAGCGAGGGAAGAAGCATCATACATTTTAAGATGAGGCAAGACGCCAGTAGACTTATCATCAGCACTACGAATTCCAAAACCAATTCCAACTCCTCCACCCAGCATAGATAGCCAGTTTGTTTCCGATAAATTTTCTACGAGTCCCTCTGCGGTATCATTGATGAAATTGAGATAACAGGAGATAGGCAAGCCACGCTTAGAACGCCCGTAAGAAAGAATAGGAGTGGAATAACTAAGCCAATGCTTGCTAACATAATCATAAAGACGCTGAGCGTGATCTCCGTCACTTGCAAAAGTTTTTGATACATAAGCAAACCTTTCCTGTGGACTTATTTCCTCCTCTAACATGTAAGACTCCCTCAGTCGCATTGTGCCGAGTTCATCAAACAATGTATCCCTATTTGGATCTACGGTTATACCGTGGTGCTCCATCCTACTCCCCTTTATTTTTTATTAATGGCAAATGAAATACTATATCTTCTAGTATTGTCTGTTACAGGTTGAACGTAATGCTCCAGCCAAGCTGGAAAGAGAACCAGTAGAGATTCTCTAGGTTTGATTGTTATATTACCGCCAGAATATGCTCTACTCTTAACTTTCTCTTTTGGTGGTTTCACCTGCCCCTTTATAGTATAAGCAGGATCTTTCAAAATTAAATTACCAGAACCCAGCTGACCTCCACCAATGATAAATTTATCTGGATTAAAATCATCTAAATCTTCATGATCGCTCTTCGGATAATATACTCCACTCCATAAACTTCTACCACTACCATGTATATGAGGTTCTGAGAAACCGCCAGCGGATATTATTACATTTGCCCACATATCTTCAACATATAATTCCTCGGCATATTCCTGTTCATAACCACTCTGAGTTAAAACCGGACCAATACAACTACTAATAACATCCCCGAGTTTAGCGAAACTTCCATAGAGATTCTCCATGCCAAGATCTGATTGCCAACCACATTCATTTTTAGCGAAGGTCCGTTCCGCAGTATCTGGTTGATATCTTACCAGCTCCTCATCTATATTCTTCACGAGCATGGCATTTAGTTCTCTAGCCTCCTCACCGAAATTAACAAAACCAAAAGGTGTAGGGAATAATGCCCTGAAGTGAATATCTACCATAATTTAAATTCCAAGTAAGACGCGAAGAGGTATTAAATTCCTACTACTAGGAGTCTGCTCCTTTATATTAGCATACTCTATCCAGCGCAAAGAGTCAATATATTTTTGTTCATTTATATAACCATTTATAATTTTTTCGGTTCTGGGATCCAGAGTGCAGAATAGAAAGGCAAGCTGCTCTGCCTTTTCCCCAATCACATCAATTATCGATTGTCTATTAATATCTAGACGCTTGGATAATTTGTAAATATCCGTACCGTATATAGAGTGGAATAAACCTGCTTTAACTTCATACTCAGGTCTTTTGTATTCTTTAAGTATATTCGCAGTCCCTAACAAGTGATCATATAAAGTTCTACCTGAGTGAGGAAGATACCCACAACCAATATCCGTTAAAAATTCAAGTTCCTCCTCAAGCATTATATTTCTTTCAGTAAAGGGAATATTCTAGCGATTTCTTCAGCGCATGCCTCAGCGACTTCCATGTGTTCTCTTTGAGTTCCGTTAGCGGTTCGGAGTTCTATATAGTGAACCCAACTTCTCAGCGTTCCATTCATATACATTCTGGATAGTGTAAGTCCCTCGGGCAAAACGGCGCGAGCCTGTTCCTTCGCTATACCCTTACTAATCG
>Ga0209348_1001365_pt1 | contig 11929 bp, 25 predicted proteins | sample ETNvirenome_2_30_FD_184065 | JGI IMG/M metagenome (GOLD analysis project Ga0209348, IMG submission 184065) | Marine viral communities from the Pacific Ocean - ETNP_2_30 (SPAdes) (version 2) | ecosystem: Environmental > Aquatic > Marine > Oceanic | place: Pacific Ocean | collected 2013-06-22 | reverse complement strand
GTAAGATGGGATGGTGGCCGCTGGAAACAAGGCATTGTATGCTCTGTGCGAGAGTGGTGGGAACAAGACACTAACGACACTGCCCACAAGGCTACATTATTAAAAGTGCTATGGCACGACAACACAGAGGCTCTGGTTCGTGCGGATTATGTGGAGACAAGATTATGCAAGTAGGCGACTTAATAAAGAACAGGTATGGCGAAATGGGAATTATTACAGAGGTTAATAAAAGAGATTTATCATTCTATAAATCTCATACCTACTTGGTGCAGTTTGTCGGATGGTCGGTAGGATCTTGGCTACAAGATTTTGAAATGGAGGCAGTATGCAAGTAGGTGATTTGGTAAAACATCGAATGGACGGGTGCTTTGGCACTGTTACACAAGTAAGAACGAATCGGTGGGGCATGGTAGAAGCGTTAGTCATGGTTCACTGGGCAGAGACTGATCAGGAAGTTCTGCACCCCATCGGCCAAGTGGTGGCGATATGCAAGTAGGCGATTTAGTAAAGTCTCATACGGCTATGGGGTGTTGGTATGACGGTGCTTTGGGTGTGGTTGTTGAAATCAACAAAAAATCTGCTGGTTCTGCCGTTGGAGTCTATTTTGCTCCTAAAGGTAGGAGGTGGATTCAGTATCAATACTTAGAGGTGGTAAATGCTGCACAAGGGCAGAATTGATTTTTTTGATAAAAATACTTGACACCTGCTACCTAACCCTATAAGATACTAACATAACCCAAAGTCATGGAGGACAAAATGGCTTATTTAAAACCAAAGCAAACTGTATTTTTTGCACAAGGCAACATAACATCAATCATCGAGAAGGTGGCCTTCCGAAAATATCTCGGGAACTACACAGACAAGGAAACCGGAGAGCGTAAAAAGAAGTGGAAATCCATGCCCTACGCCATTTGCAAGGTTCTTATGAGTGAGGATTCAAGAGTCCCAACGGATACAAACTTCTTGATTGCTGGCTACCGTCTGAAAAAGAAGTTCTTACAGGGCAACATGGTTCTGGTTATGGACAACGAATACATTGCAGACTATGAAAAGCATTACGGAAACGAATGGGTTTCAAAAATGATTGAACAGGAAAACGAAAGAGAAGCCCAGCGGCAGGCAAGGATAGCAGAGTGGAAAGAAAAAAATAAGAAAAATACTTGACACCTTCTACCCTACACTATAAGATACTAACATAACCCAAAGCATTGGAGGTTAACAATGCAAATGTATGAAAGACGAAATGATGAATCCTACCGTTCTACCCCGAAGTGTGGATATTGCCGACAGCAAGGTCACAATAAATACAACTGCCCCGAAGTCGATAAAGACTGGGCTTGGTGGAAGGATTTCACAGTACCTCCCTACTCCACCAGTGCTTGGAGCATGAGCCGTAACCACCCCAAGTACTGGGGAGAATGGTACGAAAAATGCAAGGAAATCTATGAAGAGAAGCAACGGAGAGCAAACGCTCCGAAGGTTAAGCGAACCAAATCTGAATCCAAGTGCGGTTTTTGCGGTGAATATGGTCACAATAGGCGTAACTGCAAAGAGATGGAGGCGTTTAAGCAGAAATGCTACAAAGCCAACGAGAACTGGCGACGTGCCGCCTACAAAGAACTCGTCAAGAAGCATGGGATTTGTGTTGGTGCTGCTATCGAGGTCAAGAAGAGGGATGGATGGGGTTCAAACTCCCAGATTCTATCGGAAGTTGCCTTGATTACCAAAGTAAACTTTGAAAGTTTAAATGTAATGGCTGCAAAGACCGGATATTACAATGGATATACCAACCCTTACGACTGTTTCCTTCAAGTCCATGCTTTGGTCGATGGTAAAGAATATAATATAAAGATTCATACCGATGACGGCGGCTATTCGGATACATGGCAAAAAGATTTTATTCGGATTGACCACAAAACCATAGCCAAGCCAAGTGATGGTAGTTATTATATGAACTGGCACCTTAGCAAGGTTTTATCTCGGTCAGAGCACCCTTTAGATGAAAACTGGATCACTGATTATAGAGGTGCTTTTGATTTATTACTTAAAAAACGCTCGAAAAAACAACTTGATAATGATGATATAACCTCGCTTATCGACAGATGGTCAAAAAAAGTTTAAATATTTATTTGACAACTTAATCAAAACATCATAGTGGATAAATGTCACTAAGACAAACTAACAACTAACTTAAACTATTTACTTTACAACATAAAACCGGAGTCCTATCATGGCTATTGATTTTAAAACCTTTAATGCAATAATCAACCCTATCCTTTCAGCTAAGTATCCTGTTCTTATTCGAGGCCGTCATGGCATTGGCAAGTCAGAGTTAGTTTACCAAACCGCCGCCAGTCTTGGCCTTCCTGTTGTGGAGCGTCGAGCGTCACAAATGACCGAAGGTGACTTGCTTGGTCTACCAAAGGTAGAGAAGGGCGTAACCAAGTGGCTTGCACCAGAATGGCTTCATGAAGCCTGCAATAAGCCTGTAGTCTTATTCCTTGACGAGGTTGACCGAGCCACTATGGAAGTTCGGCAGGGCATTTTCGAGCTATGTGATTCTCGCAAAATAGCTGGTCAGGTGCTGCACCCCGACACCCTTATCTTTGCAGCAGTCAATGGTGGCCAGCACGGCGCACAATATCAAGTCGGCGAAATGGATCCAGCAGAACTCGATAGATACACTGTGTTCGATGTAGAGCCTACGGTTGAAGATTGGCTTGACTGGTCACAGGGCAAAGTTGCTGCCTACGTTTGGGATTTTATCAATAACAATCACGGCCACCTCGAACATAAAGATGAGTTTGAGCCTAACAAAAAGTATCCTTCTCGCCGTAGTTGGGTTCGACTAAACAAAGCCCTTTCCCATGTTGGCGATATCTCAAAACTACCACCAGCAGTGCTACATCACTTGGCTTGCGGCTTCGTTGGCATGGAGGCTGCAACAGCTTTCAATGACTTCGTAAGAGTCTACAAGTTTCAAGTCTCTGTAGAGGATATTCTTGATGATGGAAAACACGACTTGGTTAAAGACTATGACAATAACCAACACTTGGCTCTTATCCAAAAGATGAAAGAGCAAAAAGTTTTTGATGAAGCAATGAATGACACACGGTTGCAAAACCTTGCAGACTATTTTGTTTCCCTTCCATCCGAAGTTGCTATGACCATTTGGACGGCTATTGGCAAGGCTAAAGTGGCTGATAACATTACCGGCTTTCACGGTGCGACTACTTCTGGCGGTGCGAAAGTCAACCTTCATATTGTAAAGTTGATGAATGGTAAATAAAATATCAACTATTTATTTGACACTATCCATTAAATCAGTTAGTGGATAGTATAACCTCTTTTCATGGAGATAAACATGACTACTAAAACTACGTTTGACCTTAACCTTCACACCTTTGCGTTACTTCGCAACGAACCATTCTTTGCAGCGTTATCGCGAAGGATAACAAAGAAGCCTACTAAGGCGATACCCACCGCCGGTGTCAAGCTAAATGAAAAGACAGCACAGTTTGAGATGGTTTACAATCCCGAGTTCATGGGGTCTTTGTCTGACAACCACGTTCAAGGTGTTCTTATGCACGAGTTCTATCACATCATCTATGAACATGTCACTGGCCGGCTTCCCTCCGAAGGAATGTCGCTTATGTGGAATATTGCCACTGACTTAGCTATCAACAGTCATATTTCTGATAAGTTGCCGGAAATGGCCTGTGTTCCGGGTCGAGATAAGTTTGAAAAGTATCCCAGTGGGTTATCAGCCGAAGCCTATTATAAAATGCTACAGGAAGATGAGCAGTTCAAAAAAGACCCACAACAAGGTGATGGTGAGGGCGGCGAAGGCGGTGGCCTGCCTGATTCCCTCGATGACCACAGCGGATGGGGTGAAGCGTCTGATGAAACAAAGCAAATGGCTAAAGAGCGACTACGTCAGGCCGTTGAGGACGCTGCTAAAGAAGCCAGCAGTCGCGGCGGTTGGGGCTCTGTTTCGTCTGAAATGCGTAAACAAATCATGGATATGATCAATCCCCGTGTTGACTGGCGTAAAGTGCTACGCTACTTTATCAAGACTTCCCAACGCTCGAATAAGCGTTCTACTGTTAGGCGAATCAATAAGCGATTCCCCTATATTCACAGCGGAAAGAAGGTAACGCGCCAAGCCAAGATTGCGATTTCTATCGACCAGTCGGGCAGCGTATCCGATAAGATGTTGGCTGCGTTCTTTGCCGAGTTAGGCGGACTTGCAAAGTATGCAGAGTTTACGGTCATTCCCTTTGACACAGAAGTTGGGGAAGAGCATGTTTACACTTGGAAAAAAGGAAAGAAGATGTCGTGGGATAGGGTGATGTGCGGCGGTACATGCTTCGACGCTCCTACACGTTATGTCAATGAGCATAACTTCGATGGGCATATTGTGCTGACTGATATGTGTGCTCCGAAGCCCATTCCATCGAAGTGTCAGCGTATGTGGATGACTGACCAGCAAGGTAAAGATTCCCAGTACTTCACAACAAACGAGCGTGTGATAGTCATAGATAGCCAATAAAACGGCGTTTATGCTACTATCCTACCCACATCCTACCTAACCCAAAAAAGGAGATAACGCCATGATGACAGGCAGAATAAGCAACCACAACTATAGAATCATGCTGGAAAGAATCAGGAAAGCTATGGAGGAACGCAAGGTAAAACCAACGTCTGAAGTAGGCAATGAGGAAAAACCAAAAAAAGATGGTAAATATATTTGACAAACCCAAACCAACACTATAAGATACTTACACTAACCCAAACCAATGAGGTAAACATGAAAAGAACTCACAACAATAACGTAGCAGTAAACTGGTCTTATGGCATAGAATCACAAAGCCACAACGGGCAGTTTTCCACAGATGGCCGAAACCTATTTAGCTATAATCAGCTTATCGGAATCACACTCGTTAATGGTGACAAGGTAGCTTTGAACTACATGAGTCGCGGCGGCGGTTGCTACATAAGCAACACAACCAGTCAGCATGTAAGCAAGGCTTCCCGCTGCGCTGATCAGGTTATGAACCCTGAAGTAGCTAAAGAAGCCGGCTTAATCCCAGCGATATAATCTACTAACCCACTAACCACACCCTACCTAACGGAGATAAATATGAATAGACATTTAACAGACATGATAATCAACTATGAATGGGGATTGCTCGATGATGACGATGTCATCGCACTTTTCCAAGAGTTAATCGACACTGGCCACGCTTGGACGCTACAAGGTCACTACGGCAGAATGGCGAAAGCCCTGATTGAAGCTGGGCATTGTGAAGCAAAGTAAACTTTTTTCACTTAAATATTTGACAACTTAATCCAAACCCTATAAGATACTTACACTAACCCAAACCAATGAGGTAAACATGAAACCATTTGTAACCATAACCATTCTTAACCACGACGATGAAACAACCGAAACCCTAACCCTTGCACAGTTTATCAAGCGATTCAACAATGAGCAAATGTCAGATGCTATTTTTTCGATTCTCTCGGTAACTTATCCTGATACTGCCAAATCACAATAATCCTACCACACTACCCACACCCTATCCACCGGAGATACCTATGCCCAGTAACACTAAAAGCCTTCAATGGCGACAAAATGAAAAGATTGCAATCGCCAGAGCGACCCGACTGTCAGGCAGTCTTGAACAAATAATGTTCGTTATCTATGACAACGAGAATGAAAGATATGATATCGTCAATGAGACTGACCTTTACCACTTGATGGAAGAGTTTGACCTTGACATGAACATTGTAGCAGAAGTGGGTTAACATGAAACAAGGTGATCTATTACTCAATGAAAACAACGGACGCTACTGTATCTTTTTGGGATACGAATACTTAGGAATCAAAGTTCTTTATACCAACGGAACCACTTATATCGGCTGCGAGCTACCCTTTAAGGAGATAAAATAATGAAACTACGAACCTGTAAACATTGTGAAGAGGCTTTCAATCCATACTCCCAACGTAAGCGCGAAGTAGGAGGATACATCAACGAGTGCCCCGATTGTGTAGAAGAGTTGGAAACCGAAACTGCACCGGAGATTCGGGGATTTGTGACTGGTGATGGTAAAATGGCTGCAATGCAAATCCTTCGCTTCAAATCACGCCAAGACGCTGACCAGTACGGAAAGAACTGGAATAACAATAGTGGTTGGCAGAACAAAAGAACCGGAAGCGTGAATGACGTTTACTTTGAGAAGGTTGGCGAAAACATAGGTAACTCCAACCATAAAGGAAAAATATAAAACTTTTTAAACTTTTTATTTGACAACCGAACCAGAACACTATAAGGTACATACATAACCAAAAAAACATCGGAGTTAACATGAGTACATTCAAGAACATCACAATCGGCAACCACTTCTATTTTAATGGTACATGGTGGGAAAAGCGAAGCAGCCGCACCGCCCACGTTTTTGGTCGCCCATACCGATGGTTTTACTTTAGTAAAGAAGAGATTGTAGACCTCGACGGTGACTTGGCTATCGAACCTAACGCCAAATAATCTTGACCCCAAAATTTTCCCCTCTATCAGGAGCTTTCCATGAACCCTTTTGACCTTTTCCAAGTTGGCGATTTAGTAACCCTTCCCAGAACTCGTAAGCATACAGTAATGGGCAAAGAGCAGAACTCCCTTGTCTACGCAACTGTCTTAACTGCGCCTAAGTGCTCTATCAACTCCGAACCAAGTTACGAAAGAAGAGCATATTACCAAAGCAAAAGTTCATCATGGGAAGTTCAAGTAATGACAGCAGATGAAGGCGAAATAACCATGCAGACGAGATTCTTAAAAAAAGTTAAATAAAGTTTGCTTTTTTACTTGACAAACCTAAACCAACACTATAAGATACTTACACTAACCAACCACTTCGGAGTAATCTTTATGATTCAGTTGCCCTTCACTTACTCTTACACTATCATTAACAACGTCTTGACCATCATTTTCGACTTCTCTACCCTGACCTATGCAGAGTTCAACAATCTCAAAAGAGATTACTTTAATCAAGGCTTGGTTTTGAATAGCTCTGGATTTGATATGTCGTTTTATGGTGGTGCGCCAAGAGTTCAAACCTATGTCATGCCAGCCAAGCGATTTGATTGGGATGGTAACTCTGTTATCAACCTTCGCTTGATGGGTCGTAAGGTAGCAGAGCATAACAAGGCAACCTACAAGGTGGGCAGTTCGGCCTATTTTGACAATGAGTACCAAATCGGCCTGTTCTCTGGTAATGATATTCAGGGCTGTATCGACCACTTGGAAGCCCTAAAGAGCAATGACCAGAAGGAGTTAGAGGGAATCATCTATGACATGGAAACCAAGACATGGCTTGATAACTCTGGTAATAGCTGGTTAGCTCGACAAAAGCGAGAACTTGAAAGAGTAATAGAGAACCATGAAAACATGATTGCACACTTCACAGCAGAGCAAAATAAAGTTAACGGATTAACCACAGGAGCGTAACATGAGAAGCAACCTTCATAAACACTATTCAGACCTGATTATAGCTAAAGATGAAAGAGAATGGATTTGCGGCGGTCAGGGAAAACTAAAGAACATTTGTAAGCGTTATAACCGCGCTGTTCGCCATAAATGGAAGCAACACCTTAAAACCCACAACACCGGAGATTCCCATGAGTAAAGAACAAATAAAAAAACAACTTCAACAAATGAAAGAACACTTAGAGGCAATGAAAGAAGAGAAGATAGAGGCAACACCTTTTCATGAAAATGACAGCGAGTTTATGGTAGACCTCGACTTAGACATCCTTCTTTGCTCTGCTACCATTAAAGACCTGACAACCCAACTTATAACCAAAAGAGGATAACCATGATTCTATTACTTTTAACCTTAGCGTGTTCGATTGACAGTGAAGCCCGAGAGCCTAAGCCAATAAATAACACTTTTCGCTGCACCAGTAAGTTATCCGGTTCGACTCCCGCATGCTGGAACGATAAAGACTGGGAAGCCTTTTGTGAGCGTGTAAGGTGTAAGACTGATAAAGACGATTGCTGGCGGGAATACACAGACTGCGAACTTTACGATAACCCAAGACCGGAGAGCAAATAATGAAAAGAGGGTTTTATTTTATTATTACAGGTGACTACGATAAAGATGGAAAGTCATATCATAAGCCAACATTAGAAGAGGGAAGCTATGAGTATCACGATAAACTATTTGTGCATAGAGAGGTTGACTATCAGGGCAATCCCCATAAGTGGAGAGTTAGTCATGTTGCCTCTGGTGGTTGTGTAATAACTGAAAGGTCATTGAAGGAGGCCAGAAGGATAGCCAAAGGATTACAAGGGTTCAAGCTATGGGAAATAGAAGGCTTTGATGATCTTTGCAAGGCTATTAAACTACATAGTCTTGGTTATCAAGATGAAGTAGAACAAATCAAGCGGATAGCTTACATTTAATAAAGGCGGAGACTTATGAAAAAAAAGATTATGGAAAGATATAAAGAGAGAATAAAGAACCGTGAATCAGTGTGCATAACACTATCAATGATTCCTAAGATTATAAAGCATAATGATAACTGGCGTGTGTTCTATAGTGGATGGAGTGATAAGGATCTAAAGAGACTCTATAAGTTACTCTACATGACCGGTGGCCATAGATGGGTAAAGCCTGATAAGGATTTGTTATAGCCTACTACCCCACTCCCATGTAACCCACTACTCCCCTACCCTCCTACCGCGCTGGGGTGCCCGTTCGCTTGATCGTGCTCACGCGCCTGTTGTGTCTGTGTATGCTGGTGTGTTGTGCATGTAGGGATAGGTAGTAAAGGAAGTTTTTTTTATGCTGTTCTTAGATTTATCTAAGTAAGGTTTTATTATTTTGTTTTTTGGAATAATGGGGTTGCCTTGCGAAGTAAAGTGTAATAATGTAGTGTGCTATTCATGCAGGCTATGTAGGTATACGGTCAGGCACGTTTAGTAAGGGTCAATCAGACCGATTCTCAAAAAAGATAACATTGCCGATAAGGCTGGAGTAACAGTAACAATCGCGCTTATCAAGATTGACAAAAACCTATCAGTTATGATAGTCGCGAAAGGCAAGGTAGCAGCAGGGTTTTTGAGATTCCCGTAACTATGTATACAGGTAAGCCCGTAGGCATAATCTATGGCTATCCTCCAATAAACCTTCTCTATCATGGGAGGGTTTTTTTACGCGTACGCACAGGCAAACCAGAAACTCCCGCCACATCGGCATTTTTTCAAAATCTTCGGATATTCGGGGTTTTTCGGATGCAGCAAAATACTTGACATAACTATGGGATTTGGAGCCCTTGCAATAATCGTGCCAATTGTCAGCAAAATACTTGACATAACTATGGGTTAAAGCGCCTTGCAAAAACCGTGCCAAAAATACTTGACATAACTATGGGAGATCCCAAAATACTTGACATAACTATGGAACGTACACGCGCGTACGCCCAGAACCAGCAAAATACTTGACATAATTCCACCAGCTCCCCACGCATGAAAAAAAAAGAAAAAATAATAATGTAGTTTAAAACTACATTATCACCAGATTTGTAAAAAAAGTTACACTAAATACTTGCACGGCTTGCCCAAGTGGTTATATTAGTAGTGTAAGCAACTGTTATGTTGTAGTGGTCTTTCAGCCCTTCGGAAGAGGGCGCACCAATAGTGCCGGCCACACGGGATTTTCCCCGACGCTCTTTGACAAGCCCCATACCCCGCTGCAAGCTACTTTTGAGCATAGCGATTGCAGTTTCCCCTATAGCCGGCGTTATGAGCGCTGCAAGGAAACATGCTAAGCCACGACCTCACGATAGCCACCAGCCCGGATTTTAAAATGATTTGATATTCTTTTATTTATTTACTATTTACTTTGTGCATTACGCACCTTTACAACCCTGTCATAATGGAGTTACATATGACCTTTTCAATCGTCCCTAACACTGCGCTTGGCTTCGGCGTTATCCTCATCATCACAACTGCATGCGGAAGCACTGACCGAATCCCTTGTCACAACACCGCGACAGCCGAATACATTGCACGATCAATGAAACGCAGCTAACCAACCTCTTTCCTTTACCCTAACAATCGGAGTTTTACATGAACGTTCATATCGTTATTGTTTCCTATCGGCCGCGAGGTTCGATTTCATTAACCGCCCCTGATCAGCTTGTATCCGTAGATGTCTACGAATGCCGCTACGACGCCCAAGACCGCTTTAAAAGAGCACAAGTTAACTTTCCCAAAGATGAGGGCTTTTCCGTTGTGCTACTTGAAAAGCCCGTCGCTCTCGGTTATTCTGCCGTAGCATCCTAACCAACCATTAACTTTACCCTAACCATCGAGGTTTTCATGACAGCAGCTATAGCTATTTACTACGTTTTCAACACTGCATTTATCGCGTCCATCGGGCTTTTAACCATTGCAGCAGTAACCAACTAACCTACGAACTAACCATTAACTTTACCCTAACCACCGGAGTTTTATGACTACCAACTTTTTAGACCCTGTTTTTTACGATGTAACCGAGATCCCAGAGGATGTTCCCAACAAAGCCCTACTGGCCGAGCTTTACCAGAGAGAGAATGAACAGAACGAACGTCTGTTCTACTTCTTTACAGAGATGGTAGAAGATCCCCAGTGGAAGGCGATGACAGCGGAGGCAGTAAAGCCCCGACAACATCGAAAGAAGTTTAAGAAACGCCAACAGGCCGAGAAGCCCCGAGCAATCGACAAGGTAGACTCGGACGAGTTTATGGAAGGGTACAAGGCATTCATTAAAGAAGAGTTCGACGCTTCCTAAACTCCCAGCCCTTCGGGGCTTTTTACATTTTAACTTTTATTTTTTACTTTACTTTACTTAACCCTAACAGTCGGAGTTTATTTATGACTGGATATTATGGCGATGGTCGCACTCGAACGACCCCAACCCAAACCATGCACTACAACGGAAAGACGTATCATGTCGGGCAGAAGGTGATTATTAAGCACCTCTTATTCAAACCTTATAAGGAAATGCGTAAGAACTACAAGACCGGTGAAATGTACGAAGCCACCGGCGTTTCCTCTACCGGCGAAAGTGTAGAGGTAGTGGGAATCATAACCGCATTCGAGGCTAACCATAGAGCACGACCTTGCATTAAATACATTACACCCGAAAGTGACCACTACGCCGGAAAGATCGTCAGTGGCCTTAGAAGTTACAGCGACTTCACAGTCATTCGATAGACAGGAGACTTATGCACCACCTCTACATTTCCGATCACAAGGGCTCTTTTGAGTTCTCAACGCTTATCAGGCTTGAGCCTACCGAGACCGAATACCTGTTTCAGCTACTCTATGATGCCCATAGACACGGCCTATTAACCAGACACACTTTCATCGACTAACACTGGAGACTTTATGATAGAACCAGAAACACCCTTGCAGTCGTTCTTTGCGGCCTGCTTATTTATGATATTCTTATTACTTTTGGCAATGGTACCCACAGCATTATAGGAGATAACTATGGATCAAACTACATTATCAAAGACTGCCCGAGCAGCCGAGCTTTTAGCCGCATCCATCGTAATAAACGAGTTGGTTAAAGAAGCCCGTCACGCCGGCAGTTACGACCTACACCTTAAAAGACGCGAACTACTCGCTACTTTAGCAGCATCAACCTTCACCCCAGCAGAGGCATAACATATGGCTTACGATATTGTTACATTCATACACCCTACACTCGGCGAGCTATCGCGAAAGTTTGAATCACCGGCTAACCTTATAGAGATAGAGGACTTTAAACGTGCGTTACGCTCTTATGAGTACCCATACGTTCACAAGTTTGTTGCGAGTGCCTTCTGGACTTTGATAGGAGAGGAAAGCACCAGCACACTGGAACGTTACGCGCCAGC
>Ga0209348_1001362_pt1 | contig 11952 bp, 16 predicted proteins | sample ETNvirenome_2_30_FD_184065 | JGI IMG/M metagenome (GOLD analysis project Ga0209348, IMG submission 184065) | Marine viral communities from the Pacific Ocean - ETNP_2_30 (SPAdes) (version 2) | ecosystem: Environmental > Aquatic > Marine > Oceanic | place: Pacific Ocean | collected 2013-06-22 | reverse complement strand
ATTGTATTGATGCTTGTAAAGCACGTTCCTCTAAAAATTCTGACATGGTAGCTAAACTGCTTTGTAAACTTGTAGTGCCTTGAATAGCTGTTGTAACTGCTGCACGACTTGGTGCAGTAGGAGATAACTTTGGCAATGCAATGCTTGTTGCTCGTTTACCTTGATATTCTGACAATAGTTTACTCATGTATCTACCTTAGTTGTTTTTGTTTGATATTTTTTATAGTTTAAATATCCTTGGGCAAGATAAGAACCAGCTTCTAACATTGCTAAATTTTTAACATTGACAGCAGCTTGTTCTTTGTTTGCCATTTCATCTCTTGCCTGTTTATCTATCATGCCGCCAACCAGCATATAGTTTTGATTTATTAAATTAAGATTGACATTGCCTGTTAAGTATTGGTCAAGACCTTGTGCTAAAATTTTGGTGTCTAAAACGCTTTCTTGCAATAAATTACTGGCAGCACCTTTGGCTATGTTGTACGCCAAAGATTTTGAGGTATCTCTTAGTATTTCCACTTGTTCGTTTTTAATATCATTTATGTCTTTTTGTCTTTGTATTTCTAATTGTCTTTGGTCAAAATCACGTCTTATACTAGCAGCTTGTGCTTCCGCACGAAATTGAGCAGCTTGTGCTTGTCCTTGACGTATTGAACCTACTGCCTGTAGACCTGAAACTACTGCTAATGTAATTGCTGCTTTTGACATCTATCCTCCTGTGCTTACCTTGTAATCCATACCAAGCAAGTGTAATTTGAGTGGTGCAGATTGTCCAATCGTGATCTGCCCTGTCAAACTATACCCTAAAATACCATGCAGTGTTTTTGTGCCGGTAAAACTTGGTACCCCAACATCTAAGTTGCTAGTGCCAAGCGTTCTAATTGGTATGGTGTTATCGTTAATTGTTAAATTTTGTGTTTCGTTTAAAAACGCATTGACTTCTAGCACACGTTTTTTAAATCCTTTTAAACTAGCCACGCCTTGTATGCCTGGTTCTATAGGTAAAGTTTTAAGAGTTACCGTATAGTCTAGTCCTGCTTGATATGAGCTAGAAGTAGAACTTGCAAAAGTAATTGTGCTAGCGCCTGCTGTTACATCAGCTTGCATAACGCCATCACCAATTACTTTTACAGTCTTTTGATTTAGATGTCCTGAACTATGACTAGATGCTGCACCGCCTGATACCGCACTATCTAAGGTTAGATCTTCGTCAAACAGTTCAATGTAATATTTATTAGCACTATTGATAGTGCGTTTGACAGCTACGTACTGGTCGCTAACTACAGTTGCTACATTTAATAAATCACCATCTGTAGTAAACTTGGTAGCTGCCACAATGTTTTGATCTTTTAATAATGTATACACTGCTGCTGATCCGTCATTGTTGACCACAACCAAACGGTCGCCTTCATCAGTAGATGTTGCTCTACGAATTGACATATCTATTGGTGTTGCTAGTAGATGACTTGATAACAAAGATATTTGTGTAGTCAAGTAACCTTCACCACTTCTGTCGTAAACAAATTCATTAAGTGCTTTGCCTTGTCGTTGCACGTATATCGTACTACCTGTAATGTTTTGTACTCGTATACTTTCTTTACTGCCATGACTAGATTGCACTTTGGCAATAAAGTTACTAGGTGTAAGCGGTTCACTAAAATCTTGTGGTGCAAAAAATTCACCACCTGTCGTAAAAATTTGTAAGTAGTTTGCACTTATAATATCAGTAATGGTATTAAGTTGATTAGTGTCTAAGGTTGCAACAAACCCATCGTCATCTAAACCTTCGCCTGGATTAAAGTCAAAAAAAGCATTGACCCTAGATGCAAAGATAGTAGACGGTCTTGATTTGCTGCCACCAAAAAACAACCGTCCTTGGTGAAAAGTAGCCGTCCTTGGAAAACCTTTACTGCTACTAAACGTATCTTCGTAACCAGTTTCAAGTTCCCAATCACCACTTGCAATAGCATCGGTATTAAAAAATGGAATCTCAACATGCGCTTTTAAAACAGTTGCGCTAGTGCGCTCTAATATTCTTGCACGACCAAACTTACTACCGCCTTTTACATTGATAAATTGATTGACATGTGAAGTGGTAAACACCGACCCAGATGATGCTGTCAAAGTTATATTGCCAGTTGTTGCGCTAGGCGTAAGTGTACCAGCACTAGACACGTCAGTAGATGTACTCAAAGTAAATGCGTGTTGCGGATTAAATGTAAATGTTACATCAGCTATTGCCCAAGCTGTATCTGACGTACGAGTAATTTTTTTAGGTGCCATATCTTCTTGCACCACAATTAAGGTGTCAGCACTTTGTACCCAACACATTTTGTTGAGCATAGCAGAGGTAATACTTGTTGTTAAAAAATTATTACCACTACCAGCTATGTTGGTTTGTAAGACACCATCTTTAATCACATACATCTTTTGATGTGTAAAAGCAAGCAAGTAAGCATCGCTGGTGTTAAATTCAAAAGTTACTAAGCGTATGCCATCGCTGGCTGCACTGTCTAATTCAGTTATAAATTTAAGTCCAGGTCTGCGTTTAGCGCCACCCTGCGGTAACACAACTACATTTAAAGCTGTGGTCAAGCCAGTGTCATACGCTTTAATATCATCACGTGATATTAGTTTTGGGTCTAGTTCACCTGATGTAAAACTATTTTGTATGTCAATGACCGTTGACATTAGCGTACCTCAATCAAATCAAATGAGTTATTGCCTAGTGTTTGATTACGTTGTCCTTGTGCATCGGCATTAGTACATTGCCTAAATAATCCACCTCTACCATTTTCTTGTGGCGTACCAAAAGCCAATACTCTAAAGTAATCTGCTTTACTAATTTGATCTGTAAGCGGTTCTGCAAAGTCAGCAGCCAACGCATGGCGTAGCATATACACAAAATATTCTGGAAATATAGATTCGTCAATATCTGCTATGTAATCAATGTAAACAGTTTCATAATTAGCCAATAGTCTTTGTTGATCTATATTGTATAATTCAAACTCTTGTGATTGTCTTGTGCCAGCAGTAGAATCTTCAAACAATGCTTTTGGCGTACCAATCATATCAGATGGTAGTGCATAAGCGTACAACCACTCGGTAGTAGGTGTATCACTTATTCTAGCTAACTGTACTTTTTTTTTGGCAAAAGACCAAGGATAAATAGATAAGATATACTTTTTTAAGTCATCGTATAAACGGTCGCATATTTTAGCAGAATCAGTACCTTCGGTAAAAGATGTCATTTCTGCTGCACCGAGCATCAAGAGTGCATCATTACAAATCGTAAGTTTGGTATCTCCTGTCGCCATACAATCTCCTTAAAAAAGTATGCCCTGCCGGAACAGGGCAACTTGTTTTAGTCAGAATCAGATACAGCTCCGATTGTTGTACCATCACTGATGTCAACGACACCAGATGCGTTTGATACCACAATGTGCATTGTAACTGTTCTTGTTCCGCCTGTTGAACCATGGACCATAATCATATCACCTACTTTCAAAGTATCTGAAAGAGTGTTGAAGTAGCCAGAAGCATCAACTGCGGTATGTGCATCGGTTGTTGTGTAGACATACAAAGCTGGTAAATCACCTGCTCTACCTTGTCCAGCTAACGCACCGAATCCTGATGTAGCATAAGCCATTAGTTACCTCCTACGATTCACGACATGTGATTTCAACAATACCGTTGGTATCAATACCAACAGCTCCCGCAGAAAACATAGAATTAACTAAAAACGATGCTTTTTCAGCAATGTAGTTAATTTCAGTTTTCTTATCCATGTTCATTGCAAGACCACAAGAATTTTGGTGCCAAGCTAAACATGTTCTGTCAGACGAACCATCAATAGCAAGCCCACCTTCATCTCTATCACCAATAGAAATAAATTTAAAACCAAGAAATGAATCAACTGTACCTTGCGCTAACGCTTTGGTTGTGTTGACATCAATGGTTTTAACATCACTATCGTCTAAGAAAGCTGCCATGTTGTTTGAATGACATAAGAAATAACGGTTCTCCGCAGGTACGTTTTTTGCATCCATTAATTTTTTGGCTTGTAACACTTTGTCAACATTTAAGTTGCTGTTAGAGCCACCAATAGAATTGGCTACAGTTAAAGATGTACCAGCACCGTCAAGCGCATCAATAACTAATTGATCCATTCTACGACCAATCGCCATTGATAATGCTTTAGCAAGTTCTGCTCTTTCATCGAACAATACTTTGCCTGATGTAAATATATCGCTATATTCAGCAGCATTGTAGTCCGACATAGTAGCGGTTACTTGCGAGTGTGTTAAGTTTAACGGTGTTACGTCAGATTGTGCAATATGTAAGTTTGCTACCCCTGAACCTAACTTATTAAACTTATATGTGTTACCTTGTACGCCTGCCCTCTCCCTTACAGTACCAGCTAATTGACGATCAGACTGATACGCTTGTTTGACTTCAGCATCAAATATGGTAACAAAACTTGAGCTTATAGATGTACTCATAATATCTCCATATTAGTTTACTAATTAACGCCACGAAGTTGTCCATGTGGGCTTCAGACTTGTAGGTTGCGCCTACCACACCTCATACGAGATCTAAGGGCAGTAACACTGTTATCCTTTAATCGACATTCTATAATTAAATTGTAGGTAATTACAAGTTAAATTATATAATCTGTGTTTGGATCATCTGGAAATCTAATTTTAAACCATTTTTGCACTTTGTTGCGATACGCAGGATCTTCTTTATATTCTTTTGTGCCGACCATAGCATACAATTCTTCCTCAGTTGGTACACCTTCATCAGATGGTTGTGCTACAGGTATCTTGGCTTCGCCATAAAAACGTCTAAGTTTTTGCATAGCTCTTACGCCTGCTGCTGTGCCTGCTGATTGTTTAAATGCTTCTAGTTCTTCTTCGTTAAAAACACCTTTTTTAAATAAACCGTTTGCCCATTCAGCAGTTGACCTTATGATTTGGTCTGCATCTGGACCTAGTTTATCTTTCTCAGCTTGCACATCTACTTTGTATTGCTCAATAGATGCAGTTTCCATTTCAATATAATCTTTTGCCAATGCTTCAAAAGCTGCCTGAGTTACCCCATGATCTTTTGCCCAGCCTTGAAAACGCTCTAGCAATGGGTCATCAGTTGGTATGCCTTTTTCTTCCGCAAAAGAAACATCATAACTGTCAGGCGTTTTGTGTTTGCCTTGAGAAAAGTTTTTTTCCATCTCTTTGTAAGATTTGACTAAGCCCTCTATATCTGGACCATCTTCTTGATTCCAAAACTTATCTGGGAAATATTCAGGTTTTTCATATTCAACTTCTTCATCTTCGTTTGCGATTGCAGTATTTGGTTCTTCTGGGTCTGGACGTAATACATTCTCAATCACTTCGGGTTGGTTGTCTTGCTGTGCTTGTTCGTCTGCTTGCACCTGCTCAATGCCTTCATCTATTAAGCCTTGACTTTCAACTGCTTCATTCTCTGCCATATTAACCTCTTGCTCGTTGTACTCGTTTCTCAATATCTCTTACCAAAGCATTTTGTCCTTCCCGGCAAAAACCGTAGCTTGGTTCTTCGCCTGGTATAAATACAGGTTGCTCAATGGTAATAGCCCTTAGGTGTTTTAAAACTTTTTGCCCATCTTCGGTGTTAAATACACGAAAGTATAGTCTATTCAGTTCTTCAACATTTATAAATTCTTTGTGATCTATAGCTTGTTCGTCAAGTAAAGTAAGTTCATCCCAACTCATGTTGGTTCCTCCATTGGTGGTTCAGCTTGCATTTCTGCGCCTTCTTGTGGTTGTGCTGCTTGTTGTGCTGCTTGTTGTGCCATCATGGCGGCTTGCTCAATCAAAGCAGCTCTTTCTTCTGCGGTGTTTCTAACCTCTGCTGGTATGCCTAAGTTATCAGCTATAAAATCTGCGGCAGCACCGATTTTAACAGAAGTTTGTCCTTCTGGACCAAGCTGTTGAGCAATTTGTGCAAACTGTAAAAGGTTATTAATTTTTTCTTGATTCTGCGACATAGCGATTGGGCTAACAGGTTTTATAGTTACTTCCAAGCCGTTTACTTTTAAGGGTAACTTTATTAAGTTTTGAGCATCCATTATCTGTAAAGTACGTTGTACGATTGGGGTCATCACTTCTGTTATTAAACGTCCAAAAGCGCTACCTAAATTTTGTGCTAATTCTTGTATACGTTGTTGTATTTCAGTAGCACTACGTGCTGACATATCATCTCTAGGCACAGATTCGTCTAACAATATTTTTTTAATAGACATTTGTAGTTGGTCAATCACAATTTGTGATAATTGTGGATCACCACTACGAGATAGCGGTCTAAGACTTTCACCTTGCGGTCCACCATTTCTAGCCACAGGTATGATTGCACCTGGCTTTAACGTAACAGTATTAGGATTCAAAACGCCATCGTCTGCTGCGGTGTAAACACCAGCGATTGCAAGCGATGCATTTTTCAATAATAATTCTTTGGTCTTATTTAAAGTTTTAATGTCTGGTATAGCTGCTGTTAGCGGACCTCTACCGTACACCTCACCTGCCGCCTTCATGTATCTTGATACAACCCAAGGCGAAAATTTTAATTCACGCTCTACCATTTTAAATTTTTCTTGTTGAAAAATAATACAGTAAGAAAACTTGCCTGTTTCTAAGTCTTTAACAGTTGCTTCTATGAAATCAATTTCTTCGATTGGGTTGTCTTTGATCTTGCGTTTTAAAGTTTCATTCAGTTCTGCATCAGGAAACTGCACAGGTATTTGTTCTGCTTTCAAGCGCAAAGCACGATACACATTTTCTACTCTGCCGTATGCACCTTCTTCAAAATAAACCAAGTACATTGGTACGGCAGTAAACTGTATTGGCATCAATTCATCGCCTTCTTCAATTAACATTACCGCAGTGCCAACACAAAGATCAAGCAAAAACTCTCCCATGGCTAAATCAAAATTGCTGTTTTTGATTATGGTAAACATGTTTTCTGAATACACGTCTAGTATTCGCTGTGCTTCTACTCTTTGATCTTCTGGTATGTCATTGCCTGGTTCTAAACGACACCAATTATTTTGCGGTGGAAATAAACCTGACTGAATACGATTGGCAAATCGTTGCGTACTACTGATAGCAGTGCTGTCAAACACGTCAGCCATTTTGTTTTGCCCAACCGACTTGCCTGTATAGTAGCCTTCATACAAGTTACGATTCGGCAAAGCAAAACGGTAGCAATCTTCATACACAGATTCCCATTGCTCTTTTCTTGCTTTGGCACTGTTAAATCGTTTAATGATTTGTTCAACGGTCATTTTAGCCATTACTTGCTTTCCTAAATTTTTCTTTAATATTTTTTACTTTAAATTTTTTTGCAACTCTGTTTGCTCTTTCTTCTGTTTGTTTTGCCCAATTACTGTCTAACATTTCTATAGATGCAGCATCGTACTTTTTCGCTTTTATTAATTTTATGGTTTCTGTAAATTTTCGTAATTTTGTTCTGCCTAATTGAAAAGCCATATTTGCAAAACCTTCTAAAACCTGAGGTGGGTGGTCCATGCCTATCAACGCCTTAACATCTTGTAAAGCAGTATCAATATCTTTTTCAAAAAGTTCAAGAGCTTTTGCTTCAGTAATTTTCATCCCTTGCGTTACATCTGGACCGTAGTGTCCAACGCCTATGGTAAAGTGTTTTTCTGTGGCGTCTGGCTTGTACGCTTGTAATCTCAAGCCTTCATCATGTCTTAGTTCTTTTTTTAGCCTTTCTCTATCCACTTTTCTTTCCCAGTAAATCTTTATCAGCTTTTCTGGCACCACCTTTTCCTGTAACAAAGGATCGGACCCTACCCATAGCCCAAGCATGAGCAGAAACACCACGACTACCAGAAGAATAATATGCACCTAAACCCCTCTTGTAAACTTTGTCTAGTGTGCTTTTAGAAAATTTACTCGTATAACTGCTTGGATATTTACTTGCCACCAGACCTCTCCTTGCTTATTTTGTCCATCATGCTAGGTGTCAACAACCCCATACGATACAATCTACGGGTACGTAAGATTTCACGCTCACGTTTGCTTTTGTCTTTAGCACTGGCTAAATACTTCAAGGGTACCCCTTTTTTACTTTTGGGTACACTTTTAAATTTTCGGGTCATTTTTTGCCTGGCTTTTTACCGCCACCATATCCTTTCTTTTTCTTCATGTTATCACCTTTTTCTTTTTGAAATTATCTTTTGGACCGCCTAACACAAACTTACCGCCAGTGTCTTTGGCATAACCTTTGGCTTCGCCAATCCCTTTGCCTGTGTAGGGAAACATTTTAACTTTGCCGTCTTTGCTAATTACTTTTGGCATCTATCCTCCTAATGTATCTTTCTTTGGTATACCTAATTCAGCCATTGGTCTTTCTGCCAACAACATACGTCTGCCACCAAATCTGGCACGTCTTTTACGTGCTTGCAATGTAGTTAATTCTTTCATTCTATCTTGTTCTGCACGCTGTTCCTCTCTTTCTAAGGTTTCTCTTTGTTTAGCTTGCGCCATTTTAGTTTCCTCAGGTATTGGCTCTGGTGCTGGAATCTTTGGTTTTGATAATATGCCGCCCATAATTACTACCCCTAATAGTATTTTGCGTACATGACATAATCTTGTTTGTCATGTCCAAATTGTTTTAACAAACCTTCTTTGTTGAATAATAGTACAGATGCCCAGTTGTTTGCAACTTTATTATTTGCCAGTACTGTTACTTGAATACGATGTGCCGCCAAATACTTTGCACCTTGCTCAATGACAAACTTTGCAGTTCTGGTGGTAGCCACAGGATATTGATTAAATAGTTCGCTGCCTAGACACCACGCTTCAAAAACTCCAGACACAAGTTGCGCAAAACCCCAGCAGGCTGCAATTTGTCCTTGATAATAAACAGTAATGGCTGGTCCAACTGTTTGCAATTTCTCAATGTATGCTACGGTTTCTTCGTAGGATGCAAAGTAACTGGCATCTAAGCCACGATATCTTAAATTATGCGCATCGTTGTTTTGATAAGTTCGATATACAATGCGATCATTTTTATTTAAACTATTGTAAAAATTGGTGATACCTTCGCACTTAAAAGACACTAAAATCTACCTTGGCAGTAACTTGTTGTTGATTGCCAAACTGGGCGTTTTTACGAGTGAGAATCCGATGTTCTCCTCCACCAAGCATCAGATACCCAAACGCATCACCAACATGTGAAAAATTATTTTTAAACGGTACATCTTTGAAGCGCTCTTGTCCACTGCCCATGGCTTCCCTTTTAAAATAATACCCACCTGCTAATGCTTTACGCAGTTGCGCACATGAAGTATTGACAATCAAACCTGCTTTCCCGTTGATTAACCTATTCATTGGCATGGCACCTGCTTCTCTACGCACCTTGAAATCGTTAGATACCGTTGGTCTGGCATTTAAGCCTTGTGTTTTCAAATGGTCAAAGGCAGTTACCTCAAATATTTCATCTCGTTTGCTACCTGCTGGATCACCCCAGATCATAATCTCTTTGGCTTTGGGAAACATTTTGTTAATTTCTATCTTGAGTTGCGTTACAAACCTTTCTAAACCCATGTCAAACGTAACCAATTCATGCAAAACATGCCACCTACCATTATCCAAACGCTGTCCAAAGACTGCCGCAGGGGTCAAACCAAAGTCTAAACCAATTTGCAATGGGTATTCTTCTAGGTAATCTATGCTATCGCTCATCAAAGTATCGGTATATTCTTGCCAGACGGCACGACCTTCTTGCACAAAGGTGTATTTACCTTGCGCATAGCAAGAAATCCAGTCTAAATTTTTACCCACCAACATCTGTTCGTAGTAACCATCGGTCAAATTAGGTATGTTTTCTGCCTTACTGTTCATCGCCCAGTATTTACCTGCTGCAAAAATAGCATCTTGGTACTGCGCATCGACTTCTTTGACCCCGCCGGGTTGTCGAAAAAATTTCCAACGATACTTGCCACTTTGTTTTTCTTTCTCTGCCATGCGGTGATACCAGTGGTCATCGTCCATGGGGTTCGTGTCCATGATAATAAAACGATGCGGACAACCGCCATTGGCTTTGGTTGGGTATCTGCCAACCCTGTGCGTTAAGCCATCGACTACCGCTTTGGGTAGTTCTCTGGCTTCATTGACCCAAGCACCCGTTAATTCTAAGGACAGCAACTTACGCACATCTTTAGGCGTATCGAGTGCTAAAAAAATTATTTCTACATCCAAGCCTGCCAACGGACCTTTGGGTGGTAGTTGTATGTGATGCGTTAATGGTGGCGACCAACGCATCGGACCCCAAGTGGCTTCATCAAATATCTCAAGCCACGTTTTGATCGTGGTGGTTCTAAGCTCTGGATAAGAGTTACGTACGATTGCAAACCTACTGTGTCTAACGTTATCTTGTGGGGAGATAGGTTGTTGCAACGCACGTAACATAATCTCGGTGGCACAAGCATAGGATTTACCCGAACCGACAGGACCCATTAGTCCACGTACAAAAGATTGGTCGTTTAAAAAACGCCATACCGTAGGGCTATGCTTGAAATCAATGTTTAGATCTTTGATTTGCGACTTGGCAAAGTCTTGTGTTTTGCGTTTACTACGGTCTTTTGCGCCAGTTGCTCTTGCCATATTACTTAAATGGTTCCCATTGTTCTATTTCTTCATCCGTAAAGAGTACTTCGTTTGCAGTGTTTTGTCGATTATCTTCTCTAAATTCTTTTGCAATCCATACAAAAGCAATCATTAGTACAAAAATAATTACAAAATCTTTAATCTTTTACACTCCTTATAAGTTTTTTTGGTTTCTTGGCTGGGATTTTACAAGCCATACACCGTTCCATTACTTGCACATTGTGCCTGGGTTTATCAGCAGGCTGCAATATGTAAGATATATACCCTGTATCACAACAAACTTGGCATGTAACAGTGTTCTTTTTTTTGCTTGCCATCCAATCAATCTTCTTTGTTCTTTATCTCATAGCTGGTTTCAGGTCCTTGAATATTGATACCCAGCACTGATGGTTTATTCTGTGAGCTATCTACATTGAGCATACCGTAATGTTTGGCAAGTAATCGCAATGCTGCAATCTTATCGTGCATTTCCACTTCAATTTGGTTGCCATATTGCGAGGGTGATATGCGAATCTTCTTGATGGCACGCTTGGTGCGTGCATCTAAAGCAGAACTGTCCTTGATCTGTATTCTACCTGTGTCATCCCATTCCAAAATATCAGTCAGTTCGGATGCACCAATGGCAGCGAGTTCTTGTTCGACAGCTTCCCGTTTAGCTTGATGGTTTGATTTCAATAAAGCCTTTGCTTCTTTTAACGACAACGCTTTAGACATGCAGTCATTATAACTATTTTTCCAAAAATGACAAAAATTTTTTGTGAGGGGGATATATACGTAGCGGGGTAGACCCCCCCTCAATGCGCGTCTGTGCGTGTATGTCTTTGTTCTACAAGGAATTATTGCTTTACACTTCGCATAATGACCATTATGTTAAATTACACCATAACTCATTGTTTTTATTAGATAAAACACCATACCCGGTGCATACCTGGTGTGTATATGGGTGTTTATATTTCATTATATTGTTTTCACACTTTCCTTTATGTAGTCTATCTGTATAATGATTATTGTATTCATGTCTTGAATACGCCTTGAGTTATGATTTGGGTGTAGTTTTTTTTCATTGTCTACACCCTTTTTTATTTAGATCTCAAAGACAATATATATATCCCCAATGACGGAATGACATCAACCCTATATATAGGGTTGAGATTGTCATACCTTGTCGTATTGCATTTGTCAGTGTGTCACTGTATGTCATTGTCAGAACCCTTATAAATAAAGGATTATACCTCCAGGTGTCCTTGTGTCCTTGTAATGTCACTGCAAGATCAATTCA
>Ga0209348_1001361_pt1 | contig 11954 bp, 14 predicted proteins | sample ETNvirenome_2_30_FD_184065 | JGI IMG/M metagenome (GOLD analysis project Ga0209348, IMG submission 184065) | Marine viral communities from the Pacific Ocean - ETNP_2_30 (SPAdes) (version 2) | ecosystem: Environmental > Aquatic > Marine > Oceanic | place: Pacific Ocean | collected 2013-06-22 | reverse complement strand
GCCATTATAATACTTCCTCTAGTCTTTGTGATGTTTGAAACATTTTACGTGCGCCTTCTAATCCTTGCGATTCCTCTGATACTTCACCTCCGGATTCGAGGTTCTTCATCATGTTATACATAACTTCCGCACCTTTGTCCACATCTCCTTCACCTGCATTTCTAACAGCATCAGCTGTAAATACAAACTCATTCTTAGATAATCTTGCAGGTACGTCATCTGCTTTTTCCATACGTCCTATTGGAACGAATCCACCTTCAGCTCTTAAATCCATTTCTTTACCATCCATATCTAATAGTGGCATTGTTTTCTTTGCTACCGGTTCTTTTGATCCTTCTTGATATCCTATTCTACCACCCTCAGCTCTAAATGCTATTGCTAAATATTCATCAGGATTAGCTCTAATAGTTTCTATAGGTATTCCTGTTTCATCTGAAATCTTTTGTGCTTCTGCTTCTTGTTCAGGTGTTAATAATCCTGCTACTGCTGATGCTCCTGTAATTAATGTTGTAGGTGATGAAAATATTTTACTTAAAATTCCTTTGTTGTCTGTTCCTGGTTTAGTAGTTGCACTATCCAATAATTTACCTTTTAAAAAACCACCTAAATTAGCAATACCTTGTCCACTTTTTAAATTAGATAAAAAAGTTCTTGATCCAAGACCAGCTCCTCCAAAACCTTGTAATCCTCCTAAAAAAGTACCACCTGCATATAACAATGCAGCCTTACCTATCGGTGACTTTGCGATCTTCTTGACTGTTCTTCCAACTTTTTTAACAAGTTTACCTAAAAAATATTGTTGTCTTCCTGTTTCAAGATCCATGATCCCACCTTCGTAAGGCATGCCACCTCCTGCTAAACCTGCTCTACCACCATCAGCTAAAGTTATTGGTTGTAAAGCTTTTAAAAGATCTTCACCATAACCACCTTCAGAAACTTCTTCTGGATCATATCCAGCATCTTTTAATCTTTTTAAATCCATTAAATTAAAACCAAACTGTCCCGCAGTAGGTGTAGTAAGAGCATCCGCAACTAAAAAAGATTTAGGTAACCCTCCACCACCAACAATTGTAGGTGGTCCTTTAGGTCCGCCACCTCCAACATCAAAATTACGGCTTAAATTTATACTAGCTTGTCCAAAATCACCTCTTTTACCCCCTTGTCCTCCAACTCCATCACCAGAACTATCACTTACACTTTGACTAGCTTGTCCAGTGTTGCCTCTTTTACCCCCTTGTTGAAATCCTATTCGTCCACCATCAGCCATTAACATTTGATCTCGTAATGCTGCCTCATAATCTTCCTGACTTGAAAAACCAAGTCTTGCCCAGAGGGGTAAATCTAATCCTCCTCCTTTTTTTCCCAGGATATTATCAGTAGTTGCCGGTGGTGCGTTTTTAAAAGCCTCTGCCAATCCACCCGTTATTCTTCCTAGTAAAGAATTATCAAAAGCTCTTTGAAAAATATTTTTTTGTGGGCCGACATTAATCCCTAAATCTCTATTTAAAAAACCTGCATTTTTTAGTGTTTCATTTTGTATTTGTCTTCTTTCAAACTGACCAAAATTAGAACCACCTACATCTTTAGCTCTACCAAAACTATCGCTTACACTTTGACTAGCTTGTCCTGTATTACCTCTTTTACCACCTTGTTGAAATCCAGTACGTCCACCGTTTGCTAATAATTGTTTTGCTATTTGAGTTCTAGTTATGGCCATTTATCTATTCTATTTTGTTTTTCCAAATAAATCAAGACTAGGCATCATAAGAGTTACATCTTTTCTAATATCATCTGGTGATATACCTTTAGATTTCCACTCATTATCATCCTTATATTGTTCACCTGTCTTTTTATTTGTTATTTTTTCTATTATTTTATCTGGTGTTATTGTTGGTAAATCAGTCATTATGATACTACTTCTCTTGGCTGTATTTCTAATATTGAAGCTATGACGTGCAGCTCGTTCGCGTCAGCAGCCTGTACTTTAAGCACCTCACTCTCTTCCATTACAAGAGGTTGAGTTAAAAGTTCTGTAGTTGCATTAGATGCAATAGCTTTAGTTTTAAATAAACTAAATATAGTACCACTAGAATTTACTAGTGTAACAGTAATCGTAGTTCCTGATCCAGCATCTTCAGATACTAATATAGACTTTACAACAGTGGTTGTTGCACTTGGCACTGTATATAGTGTTGTCAAATCTGTTGTAGTTAAATCTACTTTTTTATTTTTAAAACTATTAGCCATTAATTTAAAAAGAAGTTTTCTGCTTCTACCTCGTCTTTTAGATCTTTTTGAAACGTAGTATTTAATTTTTCTACAATTGCATCTAAATCTCTAACTTGAGATTCTGCTGTAGGTAAATCATATTCCTTGCTAGCCCTTGTTAATACTTGTACTATTTTTGCCATTATCTTCTACCATCCGGTTGTGTGTCTAATCTAAAAGTTCCTAATTTCCAACTTTGACTAGTTGATGTATTCTCTACTTTTAATGAAATAGATCTTGCTCTAGCACGTGTATCTACTTTTAAAGTAGAAGAAGTTATATCAAATGGACCTAGTGATGAACTTGAAGATGTCTCATTTGGAAAATTTCTTAATTCTAAAGTTATTCTTGTTGCTCCTGTTTGAGCTATAAAGTCTGGAATAAATCTTCTTATCTTCATTAAAAATTCACCATCTCCTCTAAATGTTGCAACCCCTGTTTGTTGACCAGTTGATGTACGAGCTTGTGTAATATCAAAATCTCCTGATGAAATATTTGAAGTAATTGCAGTTATGACTCCATTTTTATTTTGATCAGTTCCAATTTCGTGTTCATAATAAGTTGTTATGCCCTCTGTGTTTCCAACAACATCAAATGATGTATCTGTATCTGCATCATATTCTGTTGCATGTGGGGTTCCAAATACAGCAGAGTCTCTCCACATAGTTCTAGAAAGTGTTCCATTAGTCCACACAGGTCTCTGTGGTGATGAATCAAAATAATTATATGTAACTTGTCTATTAACAACTGATGATGTAGATGTTGGGTAAAACCATATAACTTCACCAAATAGATTATTTAATCCAGCCGATATCATTTGATTACCTGAGTCTAGATTAATGTCATCAAAAACAAAATCTTCTACTAAACAAGGTAATGATTCTAGTTTACCAGCATATCTAAAAAAACCATTTTCTGACATCCAGTATGCAGCACCATCAACTTCTACACATGCGTTCTGTCCAGCTAAGCCACAGTTAGTTCCAACTTGTGCAAATGCAAATGTAAATGGTTGACCAACAAAACGTTGAGTGAACAATGCAGTATCAGTCCAAACATAAAGTGCATCTCTACCTCTAATCGCTCCCATGATCCGTGATCCGTCGGCTAGTCTTTGCGTACCAGCGGTATTGGTTGCTGTAGGTGTGTATGAATTTATATTCTCTTGATCTGAAAATCTAATGAACATATCGTCTTGTGTTGACGTATCACCAATAGTTGTTTCTGTGCCATAAAATACTAAGTGACGATCAGGAGTAGATACAACCATATGTCTTGATGCTGTAGGTGCACCAGATATAATTGTTGCTCTTGTTGTCGTTGCATTTGATAATGAAGAGTCCCATTCAAAAACAGCATTGTTGTGTATTAAACAAATAGCTTTGTCTCCAAAATTATCAATAGACCACATACCAGGTTCAATAATTAAATCTCCAGATGCTGCTTCACCCCATGCAACATAATCGGTTGAGTTTGTAACTGTTGCACCATCACTATGAGACGCTGCTGTTGTTCCAGCAACTCCTCTTGTTAAACCTGTTAATGTATTACCACTAACACCAGTATAAGAAATTTCTTCTGATCCTATAATTACAAAATTAGTTCCAGTGCTAGGAAATAAAGAGGCATCAGTTAAAGTAAGAGTAGTTACAGAATCGTTAATCGCACCATTTAAAGTAGTTGTAAATGCTCCAGCAGCTTCTCCACCCCAAGATCCTAAACCCCAACCAAATCCTTTTGCCTGTACTGACGGACCAACGTGATAGTAATGTTGAACTCTAATACCACCTGATGTTGTTGCACCAGATCCTGATTCGTTTGATGGCATTGTAATAGTTAAAGTTGTAGTCGAAGGTACGGATGTAACCATAAATTTTTTATCGTCAAAATCAGATGCGCTAAAATTAGATCCTGTAATTGAACTAAAACTATCTAAAAGAATAATATCATCTTCTTGTATATTATGTGCTGATGGAAATGTTATAGTAACTGTTGGTGAACCATTGGTTGTGCTAAATGCGCTTGTTAGTGTAGTAGTAGATTTAATGGGATGTATGTCATAAAATATACCTCCAGAATAAGCATATAAAATTTTGCTTGATCCTATGATAGCATACTTTCTGCCTAAACTATTTACATAATGATGAAGACCTCTAACAGCCCCTGTTAACTCGTCAGTCCCTAATTGTTTCCAACCTCCTATTTTTTCAGGAGTTCCGTATCTAAATCTAACGTTATCGCAGTCTACCCATTGTCCTTCAGCTGTGGTTTCTGAAATTTGTTTATTTATGCCTGGTTGAAAACCTATTTTTTGTAACATATATGTCCTTATTTATTAAAACTCTTAATAAAGCAAGTGAGTATGTTGTGTGGTGGAATACTCACTCGCCAGTGTTTTATATCAATGTTTACTTATAAAATCAACTCAGCTAAATCTTCATTTGGCCCTATTTTGCCTTTGAGGAAAGTATTAAATGCAAGACTTATTCTAGTATTAGAACCTTTTTTATCATCTACTTGATGAGTTGTAGAACTTGGAAACATTATTATTTTACCAGTTTCTACAGGAAAAAACCAAGAAGCAGAATTATAAGGGTTATATTTATCTTTATTAATTTCTGGAGATATTTGTTTATATGATATTGGATTAAAAAATTTAATTAAATCATTATTTTTATCTGAGTCGATATAAAAAACACCTGATACAAATGAATTAGGGTGTTCATGTTTATGATGAAACTCATTTTCCTCTGTATAATTTAACCAAGATTGAGTTACGTATATTTTTATATCTTCTTTTGGACAAAGGATATTATCTAGATAACTTTGACAAACTTCATCTATAAAACTTTTAATATCTTTAAGTTCAGGTCTATTTAAAATATAATTATCTTTGGTATGAATATTACCTGAATTTTCTACGCAGTGATTTTTTTGATCTTTTACAAATTGTAATTCTTTTTCTGTAAAGTCTCTATCTATATCTGTCATGTAAACAGGGATTGGAAATAATCCATGGGTTTGATATTGTCTCATTAATAACACCAAGATATAAATGAATATCTTGTCCCTTTTGTAACTGGTTTTACTAAATGTGGATATAAAAATATTGATGGAAATATTATGACATCACCTGGTTTAAATTTTATCTCATAGTCATCAAACATAATAAATTCACCACCCTCATAATCATTGTTTAAAACTCCTAAAATACTTAAAATAGGAATACCTCTTATTTCCCCTGTAAATAAACCATGAATGTGATCACAGTGTTTAGACATTATTTGATTTTTATTATATCGATTAAATCTTACTTTATGAAAACCTTTCCAACCATTAAAATGTGAATCACCCATTTTTTCAGTAATAATATATTTTTCTAATGCTTTCCATATTAATTGCATTATTTCATCTCGATAAGGTAGATCATCTCCATAACAAACATCAAGTTCTCTTTCACCATTTTTATCGATATCCTCATAATTTTCTGTAGTCGTGTAAGTGTGTCTTTCCCATGTTTTATTTTTTTTTAATTCTTTTAAAGAATCATCTAAAATATTTTGAGGAATCCAATTATCTAAATGAAGTATATAATTTTTTAAATTTAAAGATTTTTTTTTCACACCACTAAAAATATATCTATTTTATTATTCTCGTAAATCCCAAGTTTGATTTGTTTCATTCCAATCATATGTTTGACCATCTGTAGGATAAGCAACAGGTGGATCCCATTGACAAGTATCTTCGTTTAATGTCCAGCTTTCATAATTTTGTGGTGGAATAAAAGCATTTCTTGTTTGATCATATCTTCCACCAACAGTAGCATAATTTTTTCTAAAAGGTGTACCACCTAATTTATGTTCACCAGCAAAAGTATTGTAAGATGTCTGTATCCAAGTATCAGCTGTACCATAAACACCATTTAAAAAATCTGCACCAGCTTGTTCAGTTGTAGCAACATCATTGTGTACCACCTCAACTCTTTCAACTATGCTTCCAGTTCCTATTTTTGCAAAATGTGCCATAATAATCTCCTACGCTGTGTAAGTTCCAGTTCCTGTAAATTTAATAATTGAATCCTCACCATCTGTTGTTACAGTTGGAGAACCACTTACTGTGCCTGGATAAGCAGCTGTTCTTACTCTTATAATAACAACTCCACTTCCACCAGCACCACTTGTTGTTCCACTACCATCTGTTCCGCCAGATCCACTTCCTGAGTTTGCAGCTGCAGCAGTTGAAGTTCCTGATGGTAATGTACCACGAGTTCCACCTCCAGCACCACCATTATCTGCGGCACTACTTGGTGTTGCACCTCCGCCGCCACCACCAAAATTACTTGAAGTTCCTGTTATTCCTGAAACTATACCATCTCCACCTTTTTTCGTGATCCCTGGTGCTGACGCTGGACTTCCATCTTTAAAACCAGTTTCTCCGGTTCCGCCACCGCCACATGCTGTGCTACCACCACCACCATCAAAACCTTCTCCTACAGTACCTTTACCATTAGCTGTAGTACTAGATGGTGTAGAATTACCACCACCACAACCACCATCTGTGGCTGCTGAATCTCTACCACCACCGCCACCACCACCTGTGGTTAATGAAATAATTTTTCCTCCAGTTGTAGCACGAATACTAGAAGCTGAACCACTTCCTCCTTTATTATTTGTAGAACTACCACTACCTCCACCACCGATAGTAATCGCATAAATATCTCCTGCGTCTACAACTGCTGTGCCTTGTTTGATGCCTCCCGCACCTCCGCCTCCACCTTGGTTTGCTCCTCCAGCACCCCCACCTGAAAGAACTAAAAAACGTAAAGTAGTTTGAGTTTTGTCTGCAACAACACTATCTAATTTTGGAATCCAACCGTTTGTTGAACCTGAATAAATTAATTCTACGTGCTGTCCATTTTCATTATATACTGGAACAGCTGATCCAGTTCCTTGGAAATTTAAACCATTGTCAGTTAAAGTTACTGAGTGAGTTCCCCATGATCTATTATAATCTGCAAGTTCTACAATATCACCAACATTAGCAGAAGATGGTAAAGTTACAACCACGTCACCTGATGCAGTATTAACCCAAAAACCTTGTCCGCTTACTGCTGTAAAGTCAGCAGTTTTAACAGACGATTGCCATTGTGTTCCACCAGATGCATCAGTAAAAGATAAAGCACCTGATCCATCTGTTTTTAATATTTGATCTGCTGATCCATCAGCATTTGGAAAAGTTAATCCATCAAGAACAATGTTTCCTGAACCATTTGGTGTAATAGCAATATTACCATTAGCTGCATCTGTAATTTGAATCGATCCAGAGTCTGTTCCACTGTTTGTATTTAAAATTAAATCAGTTGCTCCACCAGTTGTTACTGTAAGTGTTCCAGCACCATTTGAAGCTATTGTTGCTGCAGCACCAGCATCACCAACTGTTAACGTATCAGCAGATGCTACTACATCTCCAGTTCCGTTTGGAGTAAGAGTTATGTTACCGTTTGAACCATCTGTAATTGTTATATTTCCAGAATTTGTTCCTGAGTTAGTATCTAATATTAAATCATGTGCTCCACTAGATGTAACAGTAGCATTTGCAGCTCCTGTTCCAACTTTAGTTTCACCAGTTCCTTTTGGAACAATGGCTACATCTATATTAGAATCGTCTCCAGTTGCAGATATACTTGGTGCATTACCAGTTGCTGCATTTGTAATATCAAATTGGTTTACTGCAGATGATGTTGTTTGAAATATAATTTGTTCATTACCATTTTCATCAGTAATACCATGAGCATCATCGAAAGATATATTAAAACTATTTGTATCTAAATTACCACCTAACTGTGGTGTAGTATCATCAACAACATCAGTTATACCAGTTCCAATCGCTAGTGTATCTATATCAGGATTAGTTCCATCGTTTGCTGTTGCAAATACAATTTTATCTCCCTTATCTGTTGCTGCGAAAGTAAATGAATCTCCTGATCCAGAAGCATATTTAAATTGTACTGTGTGAGATCCTGAAGTTGAATTTCTTAAAATATAAAAGGTTTGTACATCAATTGGAATTGTAACTATTTGATTACCTGTGATCGTTCCAGTAAATTCTATCATTCTGTGTGCAAGTTCTGCACCAGTTGATCCATCAGAAACAGTTAATTCTGTAGTTTGTGCACTACCTGCTATCGATTTTGCAATGTAGCCACCTGAAATTTGTTCAATAACCTGTAAATTAGTATTAGTTTTTGTTCCCCATGTACCGGCATTTTCACCAGTTGCTTGAAGTTCTACACCAAGAGGTGTGTATGTTGATGCCATAAATTTTTCTCCTATGCAGCGTCAGTATAACTTGTATTTGATCCAGTTGCAACATTAGAATACGAACTATTAGATCCTGTTGATAGACCAGAATAGGACGAATTCGATCCTGTTGACAAGTTGTTATACGAAGTATTTGAACCAGTGTCAATATTTTGATAACCTTTAATTCCTAATATTCCTACACTTGATGTTATTTCAATACCTGTTAAACCCATTACATCAGCTGGTAATAATGACCCAACGTTAGTTGTAGAAGATTGACCAGATAACTCATACGCAAATTCAAGAGTAAATGAACCTACACTAGTTGATGCTGACACACCTGATATATTAATTAATTCTGCACGTCCAACTTCAAGGGTTCCTACACTCATCGTTGCAGAAACTCCTGTAATTATTTCTTCTGGACCAAATTCTAAACCTAATGTTCCTAAACCTGAAGTAGCAGCTACTCCTGATAATGCTCCAACCGTACCAAATTCTAAACCTAATGTTCCTTGATTTATAGTAGATGATTGTCCGGTAATTGCTGGTGTTGAATCTAATTTAATAGTTGTTGAACCAACACTTGTTGTAGATTCTTGACCAGATAAACCAACTACATCTGCAGGAGATATTGAGCCTACACTTGCAGTTAAAGCTTGACCGACTAAGGTTATAATTTCATTTGGAGATTCACCCCAAGAATTATCTCCCCATGCATCTCTACCCCAACCAATTAAAGTTCCAACATAAGACATTGTTGGAGTTGCAAAAGTTGCAGACACACCTGTTACAGCGACTCCTAATTCTGCATCTATATCAAGGCTTCCTACCCTTGCAGTCATAGAGTGGTTTGCACCAATCATCTCTAATAAATATGTAAACGCTGGAGTTATAGATCCTGGTGAAGCAGTTGCTTCTAAACCAGTAACAGAAACAGTTTCATCTGCACCTTCGCCCCAATCGGCTGTATTCCAAGTTAATCTTCCCCAACCTGTTTCGTTAAATTCTTCTGAATTACCTAAAGATGTAGTGGCTGATAAACCAGTAGGTGTAATTACTACATCTCCTAATTCGTTCCACTCGTTTTCACCCCAAGATCTAGCTCCCCAACCTTGTAATAAAACTGTCGAACCACTCCATTGAGATTGATCCCAGGTTAAACGGCCCCATCCTGAAGTCACCGACATAATCGGCCTCCTATGCTATACGAATGATTGCGTTACTTGCGTCTGCTGTTGGAAATTGAATTGTAAAAGTTCCGCTTGATACTGTCTTGTCACCACCGAATGCTATAACAGCAACAGCTTTGTCAGATTGTGTATCGTTATAAATTAATGCACCATTTGCTGTAAAAGATGCAGAAGTATAACTAACATCTGAAAAATCACAAATTGCAGTTGTTCCATCTGTTGTTGGCGTAACGCTTGTTAATGTTGCACCACCTGCAGAGTATGCAGATCCCGATGTGTTTGAAATTTCATTTGATGTTGAATAAGCAGTTGTACCTGCACCTAAAGATGCATCACTTGTAAATAAAGCTATTTTAAAAGTATTACCACTTGATGCTGTAAAATTGTGTGTTCCAACTAAAATTTCTTGTTTAAAACTTGTGCAAATTGCTGATGATATAGCCATAATTTAATCTCCTACGGGTTTGCCGATCTCACTGGTATTCTAACTGCACCGTCTGTGTAGTCGTCTCTTCGTCTTCTACCAACTTGCTCGTTAGCAAACTTCTGTACTTCTTGTTTATATTTATTCTCGTATAATGTCAACATATCTATCGGACCTTTTAAAAATCCATATGTTTCAGATAAACAACAATATAATAGCCCGTTTGGAAAATTCATACTAATATAATTAGTAATATTATCTGAAGCTAAAGTAGCTGGCATTTTATTAAAGTGAACTCTAAATTTGTATGTTGTATCAGGGACAGGTGCTAAAAATAAACGTCCTGATGTTGTATCAGTATCTCCAGTTGCTCCACCAAACATAGCATAATATTTAGGTTGTCCTCTTTTAGCAGACTCTGTTGATGGTACATATTCTTGTAAATATGTTACATCTTTTTTTTCTAACCAAATATTAGCTCCTGTTGTAGCAGATGTTGAATCATAAACTTGAACACCTCTTATAAATAAAGCTCCTGCTGGACAGTTAATAGTTTCTTGTCCTGCAACTAAATTACCAGTTTGTTGAGATCTATCTGAATCAATAGGTATATCTCTCATTATTCTGTATTGTGCATTTAAAATTATGTTTTCTAATACATCAGTTGTTAAAACATTAGAGTCTACTTCCGTATAGTTTCTAATATTTGTAACTAAACCACTGTAACTTAATCCTGCCATTATTTATTATCTCCTTGATATTTTAAACGTATTTTTTTCTGTTTTTCAGTTTCCTTTACAGGTGCATCTGTTTCTTTAGATAATTCAAAATGAGAATCTTGTTTTTTAGGTTTAAAAATATTTTTTATCCAATGCCAAATTTTTTTCATTATGCTTCTATGGTTACGGGTCCAACAGAACAACCGTATCCTCCTCCTTTTATATTACCAGTTGTAGCAGTATCTGTATCGACTGTAAAATGAAAATAATTAGATGTAGCGTAGTCTGTTGTGACTGCTGCATCGTTTTTATATAAACCAATCGTAATTGTGTATCCGGCAGCTTTTGCAATATTAGATCCAGATATGCCATCAAAATTTTCTGGATTAGAATATGCAAACACAGGGTCTGTAGAAGTTCCTGTTCCTGGAGAAGTAGTAGGAGCTCCTCTAAATCTATATGTCGTAGAATTTGTTAAACCATGTCCAGGTGAAAATACATTTATAATCCCGGACCCTGCAGCGTATGTTTCAAAACCATTGTTAGGTATTCTAACAGTTGTAGAAGGTTCTGTTCTATCACTTCTAACATTTCTTAATGCAATACCATCAGCAGAAAGAGGTTTTGGTTCTAATTGTGGTTGTTTTGGTTCAAATTCAGAAACATGTACAAACGCACCATTCCACTCTCTAACCATTTCTCTGTATGGAAATTCTACACCAGATCTATCTGATATTGCTTTTGCATGTTTACCTGTTGCGTATTTTGCCATTATGTTCCTGGGTAGTAAGCTTTTGGTGTTATGTATGTACTAGAAGCTGAACCATCTTCTGCTAATGCTCTAGCTAATTCATCTTCGTAAGCTAATTTCATAGCTTGAATTAATTGTGGCTGATACTTTTGTGCTAAATAATATGCAAGTCCTGATACCATACAAGGCACAAATCTAAATGGGACATCAGTTGCATTTGTATAATCACCTACATCTTGTATTCTTTTTATAAAATAAAAATGCATATCTTTAGATGCATTTGTAGAATCTGGTGTT
>Ga0209348_1001360_pt1 | contig 11957 bp, 9 predicted proteins | sample ETNvirenome_2_30_FD_184065 | JGI IMG/M metagenome (GOLD analysis project Ga0209348, IMG submission 184065) | Marine viral communities from the Pacific Ocean - ETNP_2_30 (SPAdes) (version 2) | ecosystem: Environmental > Aquatic > Marine > Oceanic | place: Pacific Ocean | collected 2013-06-22 | reverse complement strand
AAATCTATATAATTGTTATTAACATTGTTAAAAAAAGCTGCGACAGTTGTTTTGTAGTAGTTTCTTTGTGCGTAAAGCTCACCACTTGCAATTGGATCGCCGGTTTTTGCTAAAAAAGGTGGAAAATATTCAGACATAATATAATTAGAAGTTACTCTAGGTAATGCTAATAAACATTACTTCTACTTCTCCATCGACAAACTCTCTAAAAATAAGGTATCCAGGGGTTGAGGTCCCCAAGTCGTTTATTTCTTCTATGGTCCCATCTTTAGCTGCCGCTTCTATTATCGCTGCCATTTTAATAGCCCCTTCGGGGCTAATTCCTTCTCCGGCAAGTATCTTCTTTAGTGCTTCGGCGTACTCAGTAGTATTTTTAGCCTTCATTAAACCAAAAGAGCTTTCCATACCCGGTGGACGAGGACCGGGAACAACACCACCAGCAAATGTATTTAAATCCATACCAGTCGCAACGATAGTACCGCCGTTAGGTCGCTCACCAGGACGTTTTATGCTGATAAATTGTTCTAACTGGGCGGCGGTATTTTTCTTAGCATAATTCTTAAACTCGGAACTCCAAAAGCCTTTATTTTTACCAATACCAACACCGTTATATAATTGCAAGATGGCGGCGCTATCAGCTGGGTCGACCGCAGCAAATACGATCGATATAGACTTGCCGCCTGGTGTTGGTGTTGTAGCAGAAGGTGCCGCTGGCGCAGCAGCTGCGGCGCCGGTAGCCCTTGACCAAGCGGAGCTAACCGAACCAACTACGCCGGCAGCTACCGTACCAGCTTGCCCACCAATAGTTGTGCCGCTGCGACTTCCAAGACCTCCATCTAAAAACTTTTTGTCTTTATCTGAAATTTGTATAATCGCACTTATAGTAGTAGAGAAAGTGTCTTTATTTGCTGTATGTGAAACTTTATAAACTCTGTAATAACCACTAGCATCAAACGGTCTAGTTTTTGCTTGTTGTTTTGAGATTGTTGGTTTTAAGTCTACATAAATTAATTGACCAATGTTCATCAAAGGAAATCCAACTGTTTCTATATCCGCTTGAAAAACAGCCGGTATAAACCCTGTATGTCTCATGCTTGTTTCTTCATTGATTTCATTTACCAATGACGATCTTGGACTGTAGTATACAGCTGTTTTTAATTGATCGTCTGCTATATCCACAAGCTTGATATTTTTTTCAATACCTGTTGATTTACCAAAAACAAAAAAATGTGGGATATTGGCGCTTATGTTACTATTATACTTTCCAAAAGTTCTTTTATTGATACCTACTTTGGTTAAATCGTTGATAGTATCTTTTGAACCATGAATAAAAAACTGTGTTGCGTTTTTAGACTTTTCTCGTAAATCTCCAATCATCACATCTATTCTAGGGGCAGCAAAGTTTTTTGTATTAGACTCTTTAACACATCCAGCAAAAACACCGGATAGCATTCTTTTCAGCAAGTCGTTTATGAAATCATTAAAAGAATAAAATGATCTAGCTTTGGAAATGACTTCTCTAGAGAAAAAGTTGTTTAGTTCAGTTAAAGAAATTGGTAAATAATACAATTTAAGTTGTCTAATTCTTCTTCTCGTGAAAGGGGCATTATAAGAAAGATAACCTAAATCTATTCTTATATCTGAGCCGATTTTTTGCATTAATTTATATACTGTGTCTTTCGTTGATGGTTTAAAAACACCACTTTTGTCTGGCTTATATAATGCTGGGGTGTTTAAAAGGTTTTCTAATAAATTTCCCAAAAATACAAAAGGTATTAATTGCTTTTCTTCTTTATTAAATTGTGTTGAATTTATTCTACCTTTAACTTTCTTTTCATCAAATATATAACTTGCAACGTTTTTTACACTGTCTAATGCAGCTGCGACACCATTTGGTGATCCCGATGCCGCACTAAGTTTGAAATTTCTTACAACCTGCCTATCTATAACGGCATATTTTATATCTTCCTTTTTAACTAAATTTTTTGCTATTTCCTGCAAAGCTTGAAGTCTGGCTACGTTTGCTATTCTTATTTGCTCATCAAAAGCTGTTTTTTGAGATTGAGCGAAACCAGTATTAGCTGTCTGCAGATTGTTGTTTATTATTCTTGATTTATCTTCAATAGCTGCTAGCATTTCATCTCTAAGATTTGCTGCTGTTTTGCTCGGAGTAGCGCCCACAAAATTGGTGCTTTGTATTCTTACATTAAATACATTATCAGCAAAAGGTATAGCAGTAGATGTTAAAAAATTAACTATAGCTGCCCCTTCTGCTGAGGAGCCCGCTGTGGTCCCTCCTAAGCCTGGAATAACAGTTCTCAAAGGCGAAGTAGAGTTTGTTAATTCAGCAGCTATAAAAGTAGCATATTCTGATCCATCACCCACTGTAGCAGTGCCTGTTCCTACTTTTTTGTAAACATTGTCAAATATACTATCATAAACTGCGCTGGCTACCGCCGGCATGCTAAATGATACCATATCCGGTGGTGGAGACATTTTAGTAAAATAGCGCTGCACGGCTCTTCCTAACTGTTCTAAAAGAAATTTATCTTTTTGGTTTTCGCGAATTCTTTCAGCATTATTCCCTCTTATTCTTCTCGCTCTTTTAGCTATTTCTTCTTGTCTTTGCTTTAGTTGTTGAAATCTTGTCTTAGCCAACTCTAAAATATTAGCTCCTGGACCTGAGAAGCTATCTACATAATATCCGCGATACGTAGCATCAACGACTATTGAGCCATCTTGTCTTACATCAAAAGAATATTTAACCAAATGACATCTGATTCTCAAATTAAGTTGATCTACTGCGGATTGTATCCCTTTGGCATTGCTATTCCATCCAATAAAAAAATCTATTGATCTAAAATATTTTCTGTTGTTTGTTTCTCTAGAGGTTTCCAGGGTGAACAATCCAGCGTATGGACTAGACATCATTTGTTTTATGTCTTGAAAGAAAAATTTACCATTTAGAACAACTTGCTTTTTAGTAAATGAATCAATTCCAACAAAATTAACACCTATGCTTTCGATACCAGCACCAAGACGTTTTACATTTGGTTTTAATAAATCAGCACCAGAATTAAAATCTTTTTGATTTTCAAGTCTATTCATGATAGGTTGAGAGATAACCGATGAAGGGTCATTTTGATCAACAAGAACTTCTGAAACAGAAATTTTGTGTGCCATTTGTGCTATTTCACTTGGAGTAAAGCTAAAATATTTAAAAAAGTTCTGTCTTTTAAGTCTTGTCAGTTTTTGTATGTAAGTTAAATTAGATCTTTGTCGTCGTACGTTGTTACTAGATATATTATTATCAGAAGGGTATTTTAATCCCAACTGTCTAACTGGAACTTTTTTTCTTCCTTTTGTGGAACCAGGAGGCGAGACTATAATTTGTTTTTTTTGAATTCCTCTTTCTAGTTCACCAGCTTTTTCTAATAGAAAGCATTGTTCGCTAAATGCCGGTACTTGCTGTTGAGTGTAGACAAGTAACTGTGATACTTCAGCTTGTCTTCTATTTTGAAACCAAGCGTTGGTTATGACTGATCCTGCGTTGGGCATTATATATCCTTAATTAAATTAATTCATACGCAGTTAAGATATCCTCTAGCGGAAGCGGTATCAAAACTACGTCTCCTGGTTTAAAATCTGTTTCCAGGGGTCTTAAATTATACCAAGCAATAACCCACCAGTATTGCTCATCATCATAGTACTCTTTAGCTAGTTTAAAATATTTAGTACCAACAGTCCAAATAACTTTCTCTTCTCTCAGGTTGATAATCTCTGAGGGTGTAGGATATTTTAACTCGGCTGTGGCAAAGTTTTCAACAGATTTTAAACCTCTTTTTTTAAAAATATCTGAGTAGGTATATTGCTCATCTTTTGTTGTTAGAATTGCTCGTTCGTTAAATCTTGTTACAGCCATTTAGTTAATCCTTCTCCTTAAAATTCTGTACCGCCATCGGGGCGGTCATCCAATGAGCCACCAAAGTTACCTTGTGTTGATTCCAAAATTGAACTAAATATCTGTGTGCTCCCACCTTCTAGTTCTAGGTCGGCGAGGTCCAGATTGATGCCTGCCAATGTCAGTTGAGGTCTATACTGATTAAGATTTGCTGCTTGTTCTGCTGCTTTTGTTGCATTTTGTGTTGCTTGCGGTGTTACCCCGTTAACGCCACTGTTAGCATTTGCAGCGGTTTGTCCGGCAATTTCCTGTGCGTCAATAGTTGAAACTGACGGTTCAGGTGCAATGTCATCTGCGCCAACGTTATAAGGATAACTTTGATGACTAAAATTACCGCCTATCCATCCAATCTGACCTTCGTGCAAAACTTGCATTCTTAATGTTATAGTAACATCAGAAAAGTATAATTTATCAAAACCAGGCGAAAAAAATTGAGATTGTTCTTTTGCTTGGAATCCTGGATTAATTTGTATTGCGCCATTGATATATCCAGTAAGCACAGAGCCATTTTTTCTGGAGCTGTCTAAGACATTCATAAACACGAGTTCAAAATAAGGTGGAGAGTTTAACACTCTTGCACCACCACCACCAGCTGTCTGGTAGGTTGGATATTGATATTGAATTAATTTTTCTATTTTAATCATGTTTTCGACTGCTTCAGATCTATCATCTGACACGACACGAAAACCTAAAACCAACTCTCTACTAGTACCGCCATAAGTTGCAACAGGGTCCATTCTTCCATAGACATTTGTTGGTGTCCACCTCGGCGTCCAAGAGTCAGAATACTCTGTAACAATTGAATTAAAGTAAAGTCTACTAGCACCCCTAACATGCAAGGGCTTTATTGATATGGATTCGAAACCTCTGGTACCATTTCCTACGGGCATGTTATAAATAGTTTAGTTAAGAATTTAATAAGCTGACCTTTGAGTTAAGATAGTGTGATATAGCTTTATCCATCTCACCCTCAGAAATTGTTTGTTTTGTAGAATCAAGCACTCTACCCTCTTTGCCAACCAAATTAATTGTTAAGTTTGTTGGTCCTCCACCGGTTGGGTTTCTAACAACCTTATCTCCAGTATTCAATACTGTTGTCATCCCAGTTGCACTAGCAACCGTTTGTGGAATTTGTTGGGCTCTTATTATATTTTCCGTTCCCACTTCGCCAACTCTAGCTACGGTTGGTTTACTTATATAGTTTTCACCAGGTGCAAACCCAAGTCCGGAAGCTAAAGCGTTTGCTCCAGTAGCGCCTGCTGCAGCGCCAGCCGGTCCTGCAACCATGAAGCCGCCAATGCCACCAGCTACAGTTAAAATTGTGCTGCCAAACTTTTCTAAAAAAGATGATGCCAGTGGCATGTCTTCTGCAAAACTAAGCAATCCTCTCCTGCTTCTGTCTAAAACTTCAGCCAATTTATCTAACACTTTAATTAATTGATCTTGCGTTTTTCTTGTTTTCTCTGCGGTGGTTTCTCCCTCGTCTTGAGCTTCAGTTAGCATTTTTGTTGCTTCTGCTCCAGACATGGCACCGGCAGTAATTCTTCTTAGCTCATCTGTTGAAACTTCGCCAAACTTTCTCATTTGTTCTGCTGATAATCCCAACGAGCTAGTCAGCTGTCTCATCTGTGCAAAATTTAATTTATCTATTTGTATGCCGGAAGCTTCTAGTGTCTCTCTTAGTTTAATGAATCCTTCGACTGGACCTTTCTGAATTACAGTATCCATCATTTCTAGACCATCAATAGTAGTGCCAAAGACAGCGTTCAGCTGTGCGCCAGCAGTTAAAGCACCCTCAAACGTAGTGAATTTTTCCAAAGAGCTAACCATAGTATCTATTGATATGCCGGTCATTTGCTGAATTTTACTTAACTCTAGAAATTCTGCTTGAATATCTGGTAATCCAAACTTTGCTAGATTGTTTGCTTGAGCCTGAAAATCAGCAAACACCTTTCTAACATCCAAACCCATATTGTTTGCTAAAACAGATAACGACTTTGCAAAGTTTTCTGTTTGTTCTGCAGACTTGCCAAATGTAAGAGCTAGAGTCTCCGTTAACTGTGAAGTTTGTGCAATTGGAATATTTAACCTTCTTTGCAATAGAAATGAAGTTTTTACTAAAGAGTCGGCAGCTGGGTCGTTTGCAGCTTTTAATTCTCTAAATTGATTAGAGGATTTAAATAATTCGACACGCAATTCTCTAACATCTGTTGAGGTTCCTCTAAAGGTATTTGATAGCCGATCGGCGCTTTTTCTAAAGTTATCTACCCCACCAGCATCTAATATCTGTAAATCTCTTGCTGAAGTTCTAAATTCATCCAGCCTGTCCACAGCTTTTTTTATAGCAGAATCAAAATTAACTGCTTCTTTTGTTGGCGCTGTGACTATCTCTGCCATACCCTTAAGAGATTTAACTATTTTTTCTGTTGCCTCTTTTGCCGCTTGGAAGGCAATATTTAAACCAATCGCTTTTCCACCAACCGCTGCAGCTTGTTTTTTAGCTTCGCCAAGGCGGGCAGATACAAGTTTAGTAAAGCCACCAGATTGTTTTAAGCTTTCTCCAAATTGTTTTGTTTCGGATGTAATCCCAAAGAATTTTGTTAAAATCTGATCCGCGTCGGCTTCGATTCGCTTTTGAAAACCTATTTGTTTTATTTGCTCTTTTGATTTTTTCCGCAGGGCATCTAGCTCTGCTTCGGAGGCTGCTAAGATAGCTTCAGCATTTTGTAATTGTTTTAATTGCTCTGCGTTTAAAATTGCACTTTTTGCGACTAGCTCATCTATAGAATCTTTTAATAATTGCGCAGCGTCTACTTTTCTTTCTTCGGCTCGTAATTGTCTATCAATCTCGGTGCTTATTTTTTCTGCTTGTTTTGCTTCATCTGTGAGTGCGGCTAGACGTGCCTCTGCCTGTTCTGCTCTTTTCTTTTCTAGTTCCGCTCGTCTTATTTCTAGCTCTAGTTTTTGTTCTTCTGTCAACGCCATTTAAAAAATTATCCTATGGGCCACTTAACGCCTGTGGTTTTCTCAAAGCTGTGTATTGATTTTTCTAATTCTAGTTTTGTATCTGAAAGTTCAGAAGATCCCAATCCGTGCTCCATGTAGTCCTTTGCATATTGTTTTTCTTTTTCTAAAGCATCAGCAAAAGCCATTACATCTTTTTTAGAGCCCTTAATAACATATTTCTGCTCTACTTCGTCCTCCTCTCTAATAATAGCTCTATATGCATCTAAAGATAAAACATTTCTTAGTATATCTTTTATTTGAGCAGCAAATCTCGCTATCGAGGATTCAGTTAGCAAATTCTGTTTAGTTATATTAATGACTACGGGATCTTTCATTATACAAAACTCCTTTTCAATAATTAGTGATTTAAATTGTTTATCTTAGGTTGGATTTTTGAGTAGATTTTTCTAGTGCTTCGTGCTCTTCTTCTTTTTGTTTGATGGTTCTTTCAACAAACCAGTTACGGAGCCCTACGGGTAAATTGTATAATTCTGTTATAGACCAATTTCCAACATAATTCATAAAAAACATTTGCTCATAAACGTCTTTTGTGTAATCAGAGGTTAGGCCAAAAAAACTCCGCAGTAAGCGGAACCTCCAGTTTTGACTCTGTGCCACAATGAGGGCATTCAACGTCACAATTCATATCTACATCGGGCATTACAGTGGCGTAAACCTTTTTAAGAACACTGGCATCTAAAATCGGTAAAGCTTGTAATGCTCTATCAATATAAAAAGAGTCAGATTGTCCATTAATTGAAACAACAACTAATTTAAGTAAGTTGGTTGTACCTTTACTCAATTCTTTATTAACTAAATTTTCATCTTTTGATGTTAACAATCTAAACTCAACAATAAATTCACTCTTGGGAAGTGTAATAATAAAAGTATTATTTTCTGTTACTTGGATGTTATCATTAAATTGAATCTCTCTTGCTTTAAAAGTTTTTAAATCTACAGTAGTTTTAAACTGAGTTTCGCAGCTAGGACACACTAACGACACATTATAGTCAGAACCATAACCATAAATCCTAGAGGCAATAATTAATGCATTTTTGTCGCCTATTAAAAGATCATCAACTTTTATTTGTTTATTTACAATAATACTTTCTAGTACTTTATTTATAGCTATTCCTTTTTTAATTAAACTTTGAGAGGTTAGAATATCTTCTTCTTTCGCTGTCATATGTTTAATCTCAATGTTATCTATCTTGTGTAAGGGATGCCCTTGCGGATAATATTCACCCTTACTGGGAATATCAACCAGCTCAGTGGGCACGATAAAATTAAACGGACTAGTCTGTTGAACCCCTTGCGGCGGCTGTGGTATTGCGGCAATAGGTGCAGCAACTCTATTTTTATTTCTTGACATTTTAACCTCTTTAGTTTACTTTATTATAAATTATTTTTAATAATTCTTTAACTAAAAGCTAAATGAATTATATTGTGCATAATCGTATCTTACTGTCATGGAGATTGTAATTATTTCCTCTGCTCCATAATTGTTTTGACCAAAGTTTACAGCTTCCATGAATGGATTTATTAAAATCCATTCTTCTACCGGTATAGAATCGGAGTCTATTTGTGTAAAAATCATTTGCCCTCCCAAAGCTGTGGAAGATTTTCCTTTTTCTATGGTAGATCTAGGTTGATTGACAGTATTGGTTTGATAACCAGATCTGTTGAGAAGATCATATAACTTCTCAGCATTATTTTCTTCTCTTCCTTCGCCATCTGTCAGAGTGATTTCTATTGGATTCCAGGTCAAAACTCCTGGTTTAAAGTTTACGTCATTTAACCATACGTATTCGGATGTGGCTATGCTAAAAGATGGTCTTTGAAAAGATCTTAGAGTGTATGTTCTTATTATATCCTGACCAAAACCAAAAGAAGCAAGGTATTTAAATGATAGTTTTGGTTGTGCGTTAGGATTACTCCAGAAAGCCATGTATTAAACCTTATTAGCCACCAGTTAAAAGTGACGCTGGGTTTGCAGTTTCTGATAGTGTGGCATAATCATATCTAAGAGTAATTGAGTTAATTACCATTTCTTCACTGCCATAATCTAGCTGCCCGTAGTCAATCGATGTAAAGAAAGCATTGTTTAGTGTCCATCTTTCAATTTCAACGCCTTCGGCATCAATTTGTATTATCTCGGGAGTGCCTACAGAAGCAACAAATTTTTGTTTACTAAAAGAAGTATACGAGGCAATTTCATTTTTTGGAACATTGTAGCCAGCTCTAACAAAGAGATTGCTGATAACAGCAGAGTGATCTGGGTTTACTGGGTCGATGAAAGTAACATCGACAGGATTCCAGGTTACTCTACCAGGATAGTAGAACGTGTGCGCAATAAACTGATGAGGTACCTCACTTACCGCAAAAGAAGGTTTTTTGACTGTTTTAATTGCATAGGTTTCAATTTTTTCATTAGGGGCAGCAATACCACCTCCCAAGACAAAATACCATCTAAACTGTCGTTTAGGTTCTACTGTTGCGTCACTCCAAAATGCCATTAATCTAGTCTCCTTCTATTAGTAAGTAGTGCTAATCCTCAAAAGCTGCACCAGAATCAGTTAAAATAAAGTCTACCGCAATAAACTCAATTGCTCTTGCTGGCTTAATAAATATCTTAGCATATAATATGTTTCTATCAATCAAATCAGGAGTTGTTGTAGTGTCATCTAAAACCATTTTAAAGTCTGTGATTCCAAGACCAGCCTGGACTCCTCTTAAGAATGGCTCCACTTGCCCTCTAAATCTACTCCAAGTTACACGCACGTTTTGATCAAATAGAATCGTAGCAGCAAATCTTGAAATTTGACGCTTTAAGAAGATCATCAATCTTCTTACGTTTATTCTATCCAAAGCAGAACCTTGAATTTGCAGAGTTTTTTGACCAAATATTACAATGCCCTCTGCCGGAAACTGCGCTATTGGATTAATTCTATTTTCATAAAGCTTATCACGATCTCGTGAGTTTAGTCTATCTTTCACGCCAACTACAGGTAAGCCTGCGCGACCATCAGACAGTCCTCCTCGTGTGAAGCCAGCTGGTGCAAACCATAACTCAGAAATCTTTTCGCTGTAAGACAGTGCACCAATCGCAGGCACGGATGGTGGAACCGTTACAGTTTGTCCATTGTTTATATCTCTAATTTGAACATACGGGTAATAAGCAGCACCATAACTAGAGTTAATTACGTTTGTTTTTAAAGTATTGACAACCTCGGCAACGCTGCCCTTTCTACTGTCTGCCGAAGCAGTGCTTTGTTCCGGTGGAGTAAAACCACCTTTTATATCAATCACACCCAAAGCGTCTCCGCGTGACTCACACATATCTACTAATTTTGTATTAAGTGTAGAGTTCACAACACCCGGCATTGCCGCTAAATTATATTCTACAACCTCTGGATCTCTTAGTGAGTCTAATGCGACGTTAATAGAATTAAAGACTGCGCTATTGGTGCTAGATGGCGATACACCAGAATCTGGGTAGTTAACCTCACGTAAAGGCTCAGATTCTGTAATATCTAAACCATCGAAGCCACCAGCAAAAACTGTTGTGAATCTATCGACTCCGGCATCAAGAACCTCCGTGTATGATCCAGTGCCACGAAGGTAAGTTAATCCATCGCGTGCAGTTATATCAACATTCTCTTGAGCGGCACGAGCGTCTTTTTTATACGCATAGAATTTTACACCTGGTGACGCACCAGCTTGGAAACAAATATCATCTAACGTAAAATTAAATGAGATTTCATTAAGTGTCGCATCAGCAGTAAAGTTAAGAATATCTCTTGGAAAAACTTTAAGGTGATCTTTAACAGATTTATTTAATCTAGTTGTATTAAAAGTGGTATCAACACCAAAGAAACTATTTAAAGGATCAACTGGGCTCCCCTCGGAAGCGGACACTCTCATTCGCAATTGCGGGAACTCATATTCTATAAGACCATTGGTCATTTCTGCTCCATCGATAAAGCTGACATCTCCGGTATTTCCATAGTTACTAAAGTTTCCACTAACTAGAGTTTGGCGACCGCCTGTTCCATCACCCTCTAAATCTGTTGTATCGTTAAATGATTTAAACTGAATTGGTCCTCGCACACCGAAAGGTAGAAAACGAGGATCAGTATTTCCAAGTCTTACGTCTTCTGGAATAGAGGCATATATGTATTTTGAGCGATTTGGATAGTCTCCAAACTCTCTATATCTCTTATCGCCATCATCCCACTCTAAATATTTATCACCAATTTTCTTACCGATAAAGTTATCAGAAGACGGATTTAAGTTACAGTTGTTAAACTGTTCAACAATCTCAATTCTGTTATCAGTATCAGAAAGTTTTCTAATTAAAACGCTAAAACTTCCGTATGGAGTATCAGAAGTGTCATCTGGCGCAGCCCGTAGATCCGCGATTGAAACTTTTAAATTTCTAGAAACATAATCGCCACTATTTCTTGCGACTAATTTAAATAAGTTTTGCATTGATGTTGGCGAATAGCTACCGGTGGCACTTTTACCTATTGCTAAATCTTGTGAAAAGAAAAATCCTGTTTCTGCGTTTTGATAATCTCTATTAAAATCGGCGCCGTTAGCAGTTGTGCCGCTTAAAAGAGGTAAAATTACACCAATTTGTTTTGTAGTATCTCCACCGTCTATTTCACTTACCGCACCCTCATATGACTCACCTAGCCAGTATCGTGTAAATGAGTTACTACTAGTATCAGTTACTGCAGCGTTTGTCAATATTGGATTCGTGCTAAAAACTTTTCTAATGTACTTCTCACTCGTGTCTGTGAAATTAAACGCTGTATCGATTAAAACTCCATTTGTATTTGCTGCAGAAGAGCTTATTTGTACTTTAAATTCATTTGTATCGATAGAATCAAAATATATACCTGCCCCCACACCTGTTTCTCCGCTATCGCAACGAGTGCCAGAAAGACCTATTGAAGCGCTCTGATCGATATACCAAACAGCAGCA
>Ga0209348_1001358_pt1 | contig 11964 bp, 10 predicted proteins | sample ETNvirenome_2_30_FD_184065 | JGI IMG/M metagenome (GOLD analysis project Ga0209348, IMG submission 184065) | Marine viral communities from the Pacific Ocean - ETNP_2_30 (SPAdes) (version 2) | ecosystem: Environmental > Aquatic > Marine > Oceanic | place: Pacific Ocean | collected 2013-06-22 | reverse complement strand
GTATACCGTAATCATGTCCGACCTCCTGGATACGGATAACTTTTATCCCGCAGAATCGCAGTTCCGTATCAATCGTGGAACTGCTGATTTTCTAGTGGGATTTACTCCATACCTGGAGAATCAATTACTCGTATTTTTCCGCAACTCGATCCACATGATAAACAATGTGGCAATATCCTCTGCGGCAGGAGTCTTTGAGATTACCCGCCAACGCGGATGCGTGGCCCGCAAGAGCATAGCCGCGAGTGGACCACAGATATACTTCTTATCCGATGATGGTGTATTTACCCTGCAACAAGGGCTTGACCCCGCCAAGGGATTAGGAGTCGCAATCTCGAAGGTAAGCGGAGAAGCAATCCCATTATCCCGCCCCATACAGGATCAATTTAAAGAAGTAAACTTCGCCTCTGCGGACAAAGCATGTGGTATCGTATTTGATAATAAATACTACCTCGCAGTCCCCACAGGTTCATCCACCGATAATAATAAAATCTTAGTATATGATATCCTTAACACAGCATGGACTTCAGTAGATTCCTTCCCCGCAGGCTTTGTAATCGATGACTTTGTCACCGTATTGCATGGAAGCGATCCCACCAAGCGGAGACTCTTCGCAGTCAACGATAAGGGATGGCATTTAATCGAGGAAGGCACCACCGACATCACGGGAACGGTAGGGAGCGCAAGCACCACCTCCACCGCGATAAGTGCCAAGCTGAAGACCCGCTCCTTCACATTCGGAAATATCGATGTAAAGAGTTGGAAGAGGGGGCAGTTGGGATGCGAAGTGAGCAACGGGGATCAGTTCACGATCAAGGTCAATACAACAGACCCGGATCGGACGAACACCGTACACACGGAGAATGCGACATCGAGCGAGGAGAAGCTGATACGCTTTGGGAGTGGACGCGCAAGAGGTTACGCCGCAAATGTCGAGATCGATGTAACAGCAGGGCGGCCTAGCTTTCGCCATGTATCGCTTGAAGCGATAACGGGCGGAGCGAATGCACGGAGGGAGATTGCATAATGGCGGTAACCGCCACAGTTACCCGTGGTTTTACCTTCGCCACAGGCGTGGAGACCGATGCCGCGTCTCTTAATCAATTGGGCGAACCCACCGTCACCGTAGATTCCATCTCCGCCACCTCCGTTACCCTGGAGAATTTTACCGTATCCTCACTACCCGCAAATGGAACAACGGGCAGAATGATATATGTGAGTGATGGAGACGGGGGCAACCCGTGCCTTGCCGTGGATAACGGCACGAATTGGTTGCGCGTAAACCTCGGTAGTGCGGTGAGCGCCACCGATGCAGACGAATACCTAATGGCAGAATGAACATACTCGAACAAGCTAAGAGGTTTTACGATAAAACAGGCGGTAATATGTTTGCGGATATATCAGCATACTCTGCCAACGGGTATGTGTTTATTACCCCCACCACGCTACTGCTTGGTAAATCGGTGAGGACTGATATTGATACCCACCCTGACGATCAATGGAATCCACCTGGAGCGGACGCATGGTATGTGCGTACCGCGATAGGGGAGGACAGCATAAAAGAATTTATCTCACGCATACCATACCCACTACCGTTTGTTGGATGGATGCGTGAACTGAAACAAAGACCAATTAAGTGGTACGACTTTAATAGAATTAATCGGAGGAAATAAAAAATGGGCGGCGGATCACCAACTTACAACTATCCTGAACAACCAACCTACGGCGAGGGCATGGCCGATGCTCTTAAAGCACAGGTCGAGCTACTTACGGGTACAGGAGACTTTGCTGATACAGGGTCACTTGAGTCCCTCCTTCCTCTCGAAGAGAGTATCCGTAAGAAGACCGCACAGACGGATACTGATATTTTTAGACAAACCCTTTTAGGTAGTGAGCAAAAGGTAAATGTTGTCAAAGATCCCAAGACAGGAAAATTCGGAATACCTGGCGGTAAAGTTGTAACAGATTTAGAAGGCACAGTTTCTAATCGGTTTCAGGTTTTTCTATCCCCGTCTGCGGGAGGTGGTCGTAAATACGAAATCCTTGATACGGATACAGGTGCAGTAGTAAATCCAACTTTGGAAGAGTACTACACAAGTAGTGGGTATTTAAAGAAAAATAAAGACGGCACATATGCAAAAGGGGAAAATTTTAACGAAATTCTCTCAAGATCAAAAAAAGCAAATAGCAGCATAACTCCTGACCGGCTTTTTGATAACATGACTTCTCAAGCCAAGAGTGGTCAACAGTATGTTTTTACTGATAAGTACGAAGTTGGTCAAAAAGAGTTTGCTAATTGGTACAAATCCAAAACAGGCGGTGCATCTGAGCAGGACTTAGAAACAGTCTTTGATTTTACAGATCCCAATACAGGCGAGCCTTTTGATATAACTGAAGGAAAACAAATTACTGTTCGTGAAGGTGATGGAATGGTTGACCTTCTCGGCGATAATCGCACGGTATCCGAGTTTACCACCCGTCAAGCCACACAGGAAGATGTTGCCGCAGGACTCGCCTCCGAAGTAGGCGAATCAATCACGGAAGCAACGGGTGGGCGTAAGGCAGGTTTTGATGCAGACGGTAACTTTCTTGGACTCTCCGCACTAGCAGAGGATATACAGCGAGGCAATTTATCCCGTCAACGCGAGGCTGACCTAGCGGATGTTGAGCGGTTATCTGATCGCTATCGCGGGGTAATGGAAGATTACAAACCCGCCGCCACAAGCGGATTGGATGATGCCCGTATTCTGCTTGAGCAACAGCGCGAAAACCTCACAGGATTACGCAAACCAACACAGGCAGAACTTGATGCAGATCCTTCGCTTGATCCTGATAGTTTAATAAACACAGGGACCGGATCGGATGGACCAATCACAATACCCACAGATGATACCTACGGAGGCGATGTAACAGCCGCAACGATGGATGCCGCACAAGTTGCAGACCCATTACAGTTACAAGCAAACACACAATTTCAGGGAGAACTCGCAACAGGTACAGGTAACCAGGACACTCTAAGATCCGCACTTCTTGGAGATGCCAAGACTGCGCTAGACACAGGACTTACGGATCGCGAGCAAGCACAAATCGCCAATGCCGCCCGTGCGAGACAAACCCTCATGGGTAGAACATTTGATCAAAGCGGTGCAATCGCAGAAGCAGAAGCTCGCGTCCAGGAGGATAATGCACGCCGTATGCAGAACCGTTCATTCGCCCAATCTGTACTCGGACAGGAAGCAGGATTACAGCAGGGCGATATTACTCGCGGTATGGCACAGGAGAGCGAGCAGGCAGGATTACAGCAAAGAGCAGACCTTGCGCAGGCACAGATGAATCAACAGGCAAATGCGTTTGATGCTGATGCACTACAAAGATCCCGGATGGGAAATCAGGCACAGCGCCAACAGGCTAATCAGTTTGGCGTGGGTGCCGAAATGGACGCGGAGCGTCTGAACGAAACACTCCGTCAGCAGGGATTGTCGAATTACATCAATGCGGTGGGTAATCTCGCACAGATGGAAGATAAGTTTATGCTCGATCCATTCCAGGCACTACTTGGAAGAGGAGGCGGAAATGCCCTGCAACAAGGACAGTCCGTATTCGGACAGGCGGGCTATGGACTATCGAGCGGACCGCAATACCTAAACCCGGAAGCAGGATTAGGATTTATTTCACAGATGGCGGCGAACGATGCTAATATGTATGCCGCAAATGTAGCCGCAGATGCGAGTAGAACCGCAGGCATATTTGGCGGACTAGGCGCACTAGGTGGGGGACTGTTAAGCAACTCTTCATTATTTTAAAATAGGAGACAAATAATCATGGCTAGACGACCATTCTTTTCAGGTAACTACGGATCAGCGCTCGGCTCGACCGCTAATGCCGCCAACCTCATCGCGAGGGCAGGGGAGACCCAGGGGCAGATGTTCGCGAATATGGGCGCGCAAATCGGCGGGATGATTCAGCAGTACGGGCTTAATAAGGAGAAGCGTGATAAAGCAGAAGCCGCCTTTCAAGCTGATGCAGGAAGACTAATGAAAGATAATCCTCAGAAGTTTGTATCAATGCAATCCGATCCTGTAATAGGTAAAGCCTTAAAAAGGATACAAGAAGGTAAAGGAACTCAAGCGGATTTTGATAAGTATAATGCTTTTCGTGCCGCTGATAAAGAAGCAATAATTGAAAAATTAAAACTCGATAATGCTAGAACGCAACAAGAAATGCTTAAAGTACAAGCAAGGGTTGAAAAGCAACTTGCTGATCCTAGGGTAAGAAAAGCAATAGCTGATGCAACAACGGCACAAGTTCAAGCTGACTATGCACCGGATCAGCAAACCTCTATGCTTGCGGCAAGAGGTGCAAGTACTGACGCTACTATACAGAGTACTAAACAGAGCGAAGAGTCTTTTCCTTTAGAGATGGAGAATCTTGTTAGTCAAATTAGATCAAGGAATATTTTTTCAGGTAAAGCCTTAATGGATGCGGTGGGCATACAAGGTAATGCACCCGCTGACTTAGAAAAAAGGTTTTCAGAAATTGCCACTCAACTAAACAAGATCGATGACAGTAGGATAAAAGTTAAAACATCAGGTTTATTTGGTGGTGAAGAAAAAGAAATAACTTTCAAAGAGTTTAATGAGAATCCTGACAACTATGCACCTGTAACAAGTGATAGGATTAAGGCATTACAAGCAAGTAAGGACCGATTAGTACAGGAGCAAACAGAGGGAATGTTTGATGTGAAAATTCCTGCTTTTGATCCCGAAACAGGCGAATCTATTTTAATAACTTTGCGTCAAAAAATAGAATATGATGAAGCGAGGAGAAAGAAAAAGGAAGAAGAGGAGCAAGCTTTACAACAAGCTAATCAGATAAATGTACGCTCACAACTCCAAGGTGTAAGGAATTAGAATGCTCGATCCTACTAGGGAATACATATTTGGACAGCAAGAAGAGATTGCTGTACTTGACCCAAATAAGGAATACAATTTTGGAAGCGATCCACAGGAATTATATCGCGAAACACCTGTTACCCTTGGGGAAAGTGCGATCAGTATAGGGCTTGAGGTAATTCCTGCAATATTAGGAGGTATTACTCTTGGTCCCAAGGGTGCCATTGGAGGTTCTGCGGCAGGCAATTATTTATCACAAAAATATCGAATCGCTCGCGGATTACAGGAAGAGGTTGGGCTTGGCGAGCTTGGTGCCGCTTCTGCATTAGGTGCTGTACCTGTTGGTAAGTTTGCCAATGTGGGAACAGCGGGTAAAACAGCAATCCGTGCAGGACAAGGTGCAGGATTAGCCACAGCAGAACTTACTGCTCGTACTATGATTGACGAGGATCGCGCACCAACGCAGGAGGAGATTGCTAGTACATTATTATTTGGTGGCTTATTCGGTGGTACGCTTGGCGCAGTAGAAGCAAAATACCTAAATGACACATTGGACATAGATGTACCCGAAGGTGCGACTCGTCCCGAAGTTGTTAAGCTTCTCGAAAACAAAATCGATGATGCAGGCGGAATAGATAATTTTGCGGTGGGTAGACCTACTGTTAGTGCGCTAGGTGGTCGTAGGTTAAGGGTATGGAATCCTAAAGGACTTGAAGGTTCTGAGTCTGCAGAGACTCCTGGAGAGTTACTGCTTGGTGGGTTGGAAAATCAATTATTACTAGAGGCAGAAAGTACAGTAAGCAAAGCCGCTCGCACAAAGGGTGAAGAGGCAACCGAGCAAATGGCGTCAATACAGGAGATATTTGATGGTAAAGATTTGGCAGATGATCGTGTGTTCCGTGGATTAAATAAAATAAGCGATCTTGGTATGCAAAAGTTAGGTGATGTTGAAGAAATAAATTTTGTTAAAGATCGCATACTTGCGTTAGATCATAAATTAGGTAAGGGAAAAGGAGCAAAGAAAGAACGCGCTCGTTTAAACGCAGACTTGAAAAGAATCTACAAGCGTAACGGAATGAACCTTTTGGATCTCCAGGACGATATGCGTAGAGCGCAGATGAGTCCAACTGAGCCTGCCGTAGGTATGCGTGACCGTCCCATGAAGCAAGCCGATCCCATGACTAAGTATGATGAGATGGCGGAGGCAAAGCTCGGTAAAGGCTACGAAAAGTATTTCACCGGATTACTAACAACGGGAGCAGGTGGTGCCGCGGCTGTATCTATGTTTACAGAGGATGAGGAGAATGAAATGAAAAAAGCAGGGTTTGATCCTTTGCTAATAGGAGTTTTGTTAGCCGCAGGATTTGGCCCCAAAGCATTTCGTAAATTTAAGAAAACTCCTACCTATAAGAAGACGCAAGCCCAGGTAAAAGCAGACCCGGTAAAAACTGCACCTGATAGCGTGAAAGCTGAGAAGATAAACGAGGGGACTGCGGATAATCCGTTCATACCACCAAGTCGAGCAAGTCAGGCTATGAGGTATGCAAAGGAGTTTGTTAGCGATGCATTAGTTCCTTTGTCCCGTAAGCTCAAAAATATAAGTCCTCAGATAAACGCTATATTTAGACAGCATGAGGGTACAATAAATAAAACGACCCGCGAATACTTAGATCGTACCGCTCCTTTCATTACCTCAATGACTAAGCGTCTCAAGGGTAATGAGAAAAAACAAAGAGAATTTAAACTGCATCTCCTGAATGGCGACATGGCTAAGATCCGTATCATGCTTGATGATCTGAAGGTATCTGATCAGGTGGGTAAAGAGTTTACGGAAATGCAAAAAGCATTTAACGATATTCGTAATTACGCCAGGCAAGAGGGTGGTATCGATGTAGGATATCAAGAAGGTTACTTTCCACGCCTCATCAAGGATTATAAATCTTTTCGTTCAGCACTAGCAGGGGACGATTCAAATGCTGTCACAAAAGCACTAGAGGAGTACGCACAGAAAGAAGGTTTAGATAGTATAGAATCTATACCTGAAGGAGTTGCCGCAGAGATAACAAGCAGAACATTGCGTGGATTCCCTGTGCAACCTGGAGCTTCATTACCCGGTAATCTTAAAGAGCGTAAGATTGGATTTATCAGGGATGAGAGAATGATTGATGGATACGCAGACCCCGCAGATGCGTTAAAGAATTATGTCGAGCGTACCGTGCAGGCAGTAGAGAGGCGTAAATTCCTCTACCGCAATCCTAATGCCAAAGGCGAAGAGGTAGGATTTGAGGTAAGTAAAGATAGGCAGGGTGCGGATCTCGGTATGGATATGGAAGTGGATGATTCGCTTGCCGGACAAGTAGCACAAAGACTTCTCAAGGATAGAAATGATTTAGGTCCTGAGGATGTGGAGAAGTTAAAGGAGATTATACAGGCTCGCTTTAGCGGTAGAACAGTTGATCCATTTATTCAAGGAGTGAAGAATCTAAACTACATCCAAGTGATGGGTAACTTTGGTTCTGCGATCACTCAGCTTGGTGACCTGGCGTACAGCATTTATTTCAACGGGTTCGATAATACCTTTAAGTCTTTGTTTAATCAGAAGGAAAACTTTGATTTCGTAAAATACTTTAATCTGAAGGACCATAATATTGATGCCGCAACAAGCACAGGTGGACTATCAAGTGCGTTGGATTGGGTCTTTACAAGAGTTGGAATTAAGAAGTTAGATCAGCTTGCGAAGAATACCACCATGAATGCCTCATGGAAAAAGTACAAAGCTCAGGCGATGAAGAACTCGCAGGCATTACAGGATGATCTTACTCCTGTGTTTGGAAAAGAGCGGGCAGGGCGGATGGTAAAGGAGTTGCGTGAAAGTAATCCCGCATCAGGCGAATTACCCAAAGGCGTTGAAGAATTAATTTGGTATAAGTTTTTGGACTTAAATCCTGCCACACTTGGCGAGATGCCTAAGTTCTATAATCAGAGCGGTAATGCCCGTATCATGTACATGCTCAAGAGTTTTACCGTAAAACAATTTGATGTATTCCGCGAAGCCGCACAAAAGGACATTGATCGAGCAAACGAGTTTTACAAAAAAGGCGATAAGAAGCAGGCCGCAAAAGCCGCCGCTGAAGCAATATCTAAGATCACGGGACTCGGCCTAGTATTTGGTGCCGCCAATGCGAGTACCGATATGATCAAGGATACGCTGTACGGTAGACCCATAAAGCGTGACGAGTTATTTGAGGATAACCTTTGGAGACTAGCGGGTATCAACCGATACATCGTAAACAAAGCAAGACGCGAGGGGCCTGCAAAAGCTACTCTTGAAATGCTCTTACCACCCACCGCAATCTTCGATAGAGGATGGCAGGACATTAGCTCTATAGTGGGCGATGGGGAGTATAAGGGAGCAATGCTCCAGGGGACTCCGCTCGATATGGTTTATTGGAAATACCTTGGAGGGCTTGACAAAATCCAAGACAGCAAGTAGCATACGATCACAAGGTATATCATAGTACCTTTTCTTTCTACAAGGACCGTCTTTTAACCGAGGCGGTTCTTTTTTTTAGAAAAATCAGAAAAGTACTTGACGACAAATAAACCATCTGATTGTAATCTCAACATGCTTTGCGCTTGATTGGAAGCAATTGACATAAATTTTTATGTCCGTTGACTCTTAATCAATTGGTTCGGGGTTCGAGTCCCCGGCCCGGTACCAAGTGATCTTGGAGGCGTGGAGCGTAAATAATTACGTAAAAACCACATAGAAAGAAAAAAAGAAGGGAAACCACGCCATGTACACTTTACAAGACTCCGAAGATTTTACACAATCCGCCACCCCTATGATATCTGACAACGGATTTATTCGCTTTGAAGGTGTACGGAAACAATTGCCCATTTCTAACTTCTTTGAAATATATAGAACGCAAACGCTAGTCGCAAAGCGACAGGCGAACGAGCGCACAAAAGGAAATAATATCCTGCGCATGGAGCAGATCCTAAGACATTACGGAATCGATCCCGCTGATGCAGACATATCCGCATTTGCTAGAAAAACGGGATCAAGGATTCCGATCTGCGATGATTGGGTGGCACATCGTGGTTCCAATGAGATGCGTCAGGCACGATCTTTATTCAGTAAGGCGTGGATAAAGCGTTATAAGCAGTTAGGGATCGATACCTCTTGGTTTAATAATTGGATCGCATTGAGTTTGGAGGGCGTGCAGGTCACGCCATTTGATGCGAATCGTAAGGAGTTGGATAAAATCCGCGAGGCATGTGAAGCGCTCAAGGAGTCCGACCCCGCAATGTATTTGATGTACGCTTTGGCGTACGGATTAGGTCTTCGTAGTAGTGAAATCCAACGGGCAAGGTTTGATGATCTACACGAAGATTTCGATGGAAATAAACTGATAAGGATACACAGCCCCAAAAGCGGTGGTGAATACCAGGATCGTCCCTGCGATCCATCGTGGTGGGAACTTATCGCCTCCTTTAAAACATCGAACGATGATTTAATCGTTCCTGTTCAGGAGGACCGCATAACGCGCGAGTTTCCATCTTTTCTACGGCGGAAGTGCGGGGTGGTGGATGATCGCCCCGTACACCGCCTGCGAAAGTACTGCGGACACCGGGTGATGAGGAAGAATGGGAATAATGCTTTTGTGGCGAGTAAAGCTCTCGGTCACTCAAGCGTGGAGGTTACCTCCCGTGTGTATGTTGGAATGCCTACGATCCAACGGAGCTTTTAGTAGGACATAAATCTCTTGCCCAAGAAACAATGCGTCATAAAACCATAGAAAAAATAACTACAGATGACTACAAAATATACCACATCGGAAATGGATGGTCTTCGCTTGGAGCATGAAGGCGGGAACGAAATTACGATAACAGCAGAAACTCCCACGAAGGTGGGTTTGGATGTTCTTATTCGAGAACTACTTACTTTTTTACCATCTTCAGATGGAGAGGGAGCGGAAGAGAATCATCTTCTGTCCCCTCATCAAGCGCCTTACAAGCGGCCTGAAGTAAGAGATCATATACCTGAGCCTGCATAAGACTCGTATTATCCGCAACTGCTTTAACTTTGTCTCTGACTGAAGGTGAAAGCCTCAGAGATACAGGCTTTGTAAGTACTTGTCGTCCCATGTGGACAATAAAAACAGATAACTACACGCAAGTACAACAAAAAAATAACAACTAAAAATATACAAAATTATAATGGGATTCTTAGATAACATAAAAGATGTTCCGCAAAGCTCTTCGAGCGGTGGCGGTAATTACATGAAATTAACGCAAGGTACGAATCATTTTCGTATAGTCGGATCTTCCGATGATGGTGGAGTAATCCAGGGTATGCTAGGTTGGGCGGGTTCCGCTGATGGTGGAAGAAGACCGCATCGTTGGAAGATCGGAGAGGATGCGCCAATGAGTTTTGAAGAGAAACCAAAGCAGTTTTTGGCGATGCTCGTATACAACTATGAGGAGGAGCGTATACAGATACTTGAATTGACTCAGGCAAAGTTACGCCAGGAGTTAATCACGCTTGCGAAGGATGAGGATTGGGGAGATCCACGCAAGTATGACCTGAAGATTGTACGCAATGGCGAAGGTTTGGAAACATCTTATGCCATGACTCCATCTCCGCACAAAAAGCGTAGTGATGAGATCAATGCGGCGGTGAAGGAGATGAAGATAAACCTCGAAGCATTATTCACCGGTGATGATCCATTTGCGGAACCAACTCCTGAGCCTGAAAGTAATTCAAAAGAGGAGGACCCATTCTGATGGCGATTAGCGACATAAAAAAGATAGTGGCGGATTACATGGGAACCACGGTTGATGAGATCAATTCCCGTAATCGTTTCAAAAATGTGGCACTAGCTCGTCAGATCGCGATGTTCTATTCGCATCTGATGGGTAACACACAGGAGGAAGTGGCTGAGAAGTTTGATCGAGTCCATACGAATGTGACCCATGCGGTGAAGAAGGTAAAGCAATGGCGGGAATGTGATCATGAGATCCGCGCAATGCTTGAAGGCATCGAGGGCGAGTATCCTCAACTGAAAGGCTTATCATGCTAAAGGATGGTATATCTAACGCAGAGTACCACGGGTCGGGCGAGTTATCTCGCTCGACTGCGTGGAGTCTAATCAACACATGCCCCGCCAAGGTGAGGCACGATATGAATAATCGTAAGCCGAGCAGTCCTGCCCTGGTCATAGGTAGTGGATTTCATACCGCTACATTGGAACCTGAAAAATTGGATGACGAGTTTGCGGTAAAGCCCAATGAGATAGACGGGCAGGGTCCACGAACCAAGCACTACAAGGAATCGTTTGAACTTATGCAGAAGAGTGAACCGGATAAGCAATGGCTCGCTCCTGCGGATTACGATCTGATTCTAGAGATGGCGGGGAGTGCGTTGGAAAATCCTGTTCTTCGGCACTACATGGCGGATATTGATAAGGTAGTGGAAGGCACGGGATACTTCGAGATGGAAGGTGCCAAGTGCAAGGTAAGACCTGACTTGTATATCCCCGGCGCGGGTGTGGTGATTGATTTAAAAAGCACACAGGATGCATCCAATCGTGGATTCACGAAGAGTGTGCGTCAGTTTGGGTACTTATTTCAGGCATGTTGGTACATGCACGCATTACGATTACTCGGAGAAAAACCCAAGCAGTTCGTATTCATAGCGGTGGAGAAGACAGCACCCTATGCTACTGCCGCCTACACCATCAAGGAGAGCGATATAAACAAGCAATTCTCCAACATGGAAAGAGCGTGCCAATTATGGGCCTCCTGCCAATCAAGTGGCATATGGCCTGGGTATAGCGACATGGTGGAAACCTTGGATCTTGGTTCGCAAATTACGAATAACCGTCTAAATATTTCGCAATTGGCGGACAAGTTTGGGGTCAGTCGTACCTATGTTTACCGGATCATCGAGGAGCATGAGCTACACAGCGTCACCGTGGGCAATAGGCGGACGATTGACATTACCGATTTTGCCAATGCGGTGAGACGCGACTCGGAGGGAAAGGCAGCATGAATTACCTGGACAACA
>Ga0209348_1001357_pt1 | contig 11965 bp, 9 predicted proteins | sample ETNvirenome_2_30_FD_184065 | JGI IMG/M metagenome (GOLD analysis project Ga0209348, IMG submission 184065) | Marine viral communities from the Pacific Ocean - ETNP_2_30 (SPAdes) (version 2) | ecosystem: Environmental > Aquatic > Marine > Oceanic | place: Pacific Ocean | collected 2013-06-22 | reverse complement strand
CTGGAAATATGCAGAGAAGGTCAATGGTCGCCTAGCAATGCTTGGTCTGATTATCGGCACAGTTAACTATGGTCTATTCGGATGGATAGCACCAGGTTTATTTTAAAATGAAAATTAACACACAATTCACAATTCAAAAAAGGTACAAACTAATGACACCAGAAGCAGAAAGATTTAATGGTTGGGCAGCAATGCTTGGCTTCGTTGCAGCAGTAGGAGCATACGCAACAACAGGAAACATAATTCCAGGCATTTTCTAATGTCTAATAAAGATATTTTATTAAGAGCACAAGGTCGTGCAGCAATGATGGGATTCGTATTCTTATGTGGATCTTATATCGTAACAGGTCAACTTATTCCAGGTATCGTATAATGTTTGGAACAAGAAGACAAGACGTAGAGAACGTCACACAGGTTAGAAAACAACCAGAAAGAGAAAAGGTTGTAGCAGAACGTATCAACGGTCAAGCAGCAATCTTAGGATGTATCGCACTCATAGGTGCATACGCAACAACAGGTCAAATAATACCAGGTGTATTCTAATGACCGAATTAGTAGCAGACAATGCTATATCACCATTCCAAGCAATACTATGGTGTCTCTACCCAGTAGGTGCCATAGTATTTCTTGAGTTATTTCTTCGTGCCATCAGTGGTGACGATGATGATGACGATGAGGGTGGTGGAGTAATGACACCAGTTTATCAAGGAGCATAAAAATGTATCACGTTCTATTCACAACAATAGTTACACTTTATATTGTAACAGGTGTAGGCAATATCGCATTCGCATGAAGAAAATATTTTATAGTCCATTCTATCCGCTGTACGAATTTGGTTTTTTTATAATTATAGGTACAGCAGCAGGAATGGCAGGATTAATCTAATGAGCGACCTTATGTCACAATCTTACCATGATGTCATGGAAGTGTATAAAAGACCAATGTCTGTCAGATATATACCCTCAATCTTCTGGGCATTTGTATCTGTCATTTCATTGTCTGTGGCATTTCCAGCAATGGCTCATGCATATGAAGCAGAACCCGTCATCTGGGTTCAAGTTCCACAGTGGACAGATGACTGGGCAGTATGTGCAGTTGATATTCCAGATGCATCTTGTCATTGGTACGTGGCAAATGCAGACAATACATTCGGAGAAGGATTTGACTGGGAGACAGCACCTTGGTTCGATGCAAATGGTTTAAATGATGTTGCATCAATGCAAGCATCAACAGTTTTAGAGAAGTTACAAAAATAAAGTTGACAAATATTGTAAAGTTGTGTTAAGATAAATAACGAAAGATGATGCTTTGTTCATCATATATGTGCTCCCGCTAACCGAGACCTATGGGAGGGTAAATTACGTCTCTCATATCCGCCAGTGAAGGGATTGGTGGAAATATAGTATCGCTCTACCCTTTGAGCCCTACTTAAAAACGTCCTACTAATGACAACTTCAAATATTACACGCAGACAAAGCGGTCTCCTACAGGGATGGCCAGAGTTCTGTGAGTGGGTAACATCAACAAACAACAGAATTTATGTTGGTTGGTTCGGTGTTCTCATGATCCCATGCTTGCTCACAGCAGCAGCATGCTTCATCGTTGCATTCATTGCAGCACCTCCAGTCGATATCGACGGAATCAGAGAACCAGTTGCGGGTTCTTTCATGTATGGTAACAACATCATCTCTGGTGCAGTTGTTCCATCTTCAAACGCAATCGGTCTACACTTCTACCCAATCTGGGAAGCAGCAACAGTAGACGAATGGTTATACAATGGTGGTCCTTATCAGTTAGTAATCTTCCACTTCCTAATCGGAATCTCTGCCTACATGGGTAGACAGTGGGAATTATCATACAGATTAGGTATGAGACCTTGGATCTGCGTTGCTTATTCAGCACCAGTGTCAGCAGCATTTGCTGTATTCTTAGTGTATCCTTTCGGTCAGGGATCTTTCTCTGATGGTATGCCTTTAGGTATCTCAGGTACATTCAACTTTATGTTCGTATTCCAAGCAGAGCACAACATTCTGATGCATCCTTTCCATATGGCAGGTGTTGCAGGTATGTTCGGAGGATCTCTATTCTCAGCAATGCACGGTTCACTTGTTACTTCATCTCTAATCAGAGAAACAACTGAGCAAGAGTCTCAGAACTATGGTTACAAGTTCGGACAAGAAGAAGAAACATACAACATCGTGGCAGCACACGGTTACTTTGGTAGATTAATCTTCCAGTATGCTTCTTTCAACAACTCAAGAAGTCTTCACTTCTTCTTAGCAGTTTTCCCAGTTGTTTGCGTATGGTTAACATCAATGGGTATCTGCACAATGGCATTCAACCTTAACGGTTTCAACTTCAACCAGTCAGTTGTTGATGCAAACGGTAAGATTGTTCCTACATGGGGTGACGTTCTTAACAGAGCAAACCTTGGTATGGAAGTTATGCATGAAAGAAATGCACACAACTTCCCATTAGACCTTGCTTGCGCAGAGTCTTCAACAGTTGCTTTAACAGCACCTGCAATCGGTTAATTTAATAACCAAAATAAAAATAAAGCACCTTCGGGTGCTTTTTTCATAGGAGAAAATAATGGTAGCATCTACCTTACAAGCACCCACAAGAGGGTGGTTTGATATATTAGATGACTGGTTGAAGAGAGACCGATTTGTATTCATAGGTTGGTCAGGTTTATTACTTTTGCCTTGTGCATACTTAGCAATCGGAGGTTGGTTCGTTGGAACTACTTTCGTTACAAGTTGGTATACACACGGAGTTGCATCTTCATATCTTGAGGGTTGTAACTTTTTAACAGCAGCAGTATCTACACCTGGTGACGCAATGGGTCACAGTTTATTATTTCTTTGGGGTCCTGAAGCGCAGGGTTCATTCGTTCGTTGGTTACAACTTGGTGGACTTTGGAACTTCGTTGCACTTCATGGTGTATTTGGTCTCATTGGATTTATGTTACGTCAGTTTGAGATCGCAGGACTTGTAGGCATCAGACCTTACAACGCACTTGCATTCTCTGCTGTTATCGCAGTCTTCACAAGCATCTTTCTGATCTATCCTTTAGGTCAGCACAGTTGGTTCTTCGCACCATCATTTGGTGTCGCAGCAATCTTCCGTTACATTCTCTTTATTCAAGGTTTCCACAATATAACTCTCAATCCATTTCATATGATGGGTGTTGCAGGAATATTAGGTGGAGCATTATTATGTGCCATTCATGGTGCAACAGTACAAAACACCTTGTATGAAGATACATCACAATACACAGAGGGAAAGATTCAATCTACAACCTTCCGTGCATTTGATCCTACGCAGGAGGAAGAAACTTATAGTATGATTACAGCAAACAGATTCTGGTCACAGATATTTGGTGTTGCTTTTTCAAACAAAAGATTTTTACACTTTCTTATGTTGTTCGTTCCTGTCATGGGAATGTGGACATCATCAATCGGTATTGTAGGTCTTGCACTTAACCTCAGAGCATACGATTTTGTATCTCAAGAGATAAGAGCAGCAGAAGACCCAGAGTTCGAGACTTTCTATACGAAGAACATTCTTCTGAATGAAGGTATGAGAGCATGGATGTCTTCAGTTGACCAACCACATGAGAATTTTGTCTTCCCAGAGGAAGTATTACCTCGTGGAAATGCACTCTAAACCAAAAATCATAATTTAATTACATTTACCTCGGAAAAAATTTCGGGGTATTTTTTTGTCTTTATAGATTTTTTGTTAAAATAATATAAAGTTTCTAAATAATTTTAACTTACACTTTCATATGAGTATTCTCCAATCTTCAAAGGATTATGTTTTCAATTTACAAACAACGAGTTCAGCAGAAGCAAAAAGATTATGGAGGAGGGATATAAAAGAAAAATGGAATTATGAATGTGCGTATTGTGGAGATAAAAGTAATTTAACAATCGATCATGTCGTTCCAAGATGCAAAGGTGGCACAGATTTTACAAAGAATGTAGTCTGTTGTTGTAACTCTTGTAATCAGAGAAAGGGACATGAACCTTGGGATCAGTGGTTCTTAGATCAAGATTACTTTACATTAGATCGATATGAAAAAATAAAAGATTGGATGCAACCAGATCCACCTCAGAATTTATTTCGATATAAACCAAGACGTAACAATGCAACTTGAATAAATAAATCAGCAGTATATACTGTTTTTTTGTGGTACATACCGAACTAATATAAATGTCATCGCTGATAAAAATAAAAAGGTCTGCGGTATCAGGCAAAAAACCGCAACTCGCTGACCTACAGGTAGGAGAATTAGCCCTTAATACGTATGACGGATCTCTTTTCATAAAGAGAGATACGGGTGGGGTTGGTATCGCCACGACTGTAAGTAATATAACACCATGGACAGAAAACTTTGGTGCATCTTCAATAAGTTATATCAGTGGTAATGTCGGTATCGGTACAGCAATTCCAACGTCTCTTCTTCAAGTTGCTGGTAATGTATTAATAACAGGTATATCTACATTTAATAATGATGTAGTTTTTCAGGGTGCAGCTGCAAATCAAAAGATAACATTTGATCATTCTGAAAATGATTTAGAGTTTACTGATAATGCTAGAATAAAATTTGGAAATAGTGATGATCTTGAGATATGGCATGATGGCACCAACAGTAATATAAAAAATTCTAAGAATGATTTTCATATTCGTGCTGATTCACTCGCACTCAAAACAGCAGATAATAGTGAGAGATATCTTAAAGCTACTAAAAATCAAGATGTAAAATTATATTTTAATGGCAATGAGAAATTTGCTACCACAAAAGAAGGTGTAATAGTTTCAGGTGGAACTACTACTGGAACATTATCTGTTACTGGTGTTTCAACTTTTAGTAATGCTGTAGATATAAACTCAACTTTAGACGTAGACGGAGATACTCAATTAGATGATCTTAATGTTGCTGGAGTTGCTACATTTAGTAACACTGTAGATTTAAACGCTGGTTTAGATATTGATGGTCAGTTAGATGTTGACGAATTAGTTGTTGCTGGTGTCTCTACATTTAATAACACAGTAGATATAAATTCAACTTTAGACGTAGACGGTGATACACAGTTAGATGATCTCAATGTCGCTGGAGTCGCTACATTTAGTAGTGGAATAGATGCGAATGGAACTTTAGACGTAGACGGAGATACACAATTAGATGATTTAACTGTTGCTGGATTTGCAACATTTACAAGTAATGCATCCTTTGCAGGTAATGTCAGCATTGCAGGAACACTTTCATACGAAGATGTATCGAATGTAGATGCAATCGGTATCATCACTGCAGGTCATGGATTAAGAGTTACAAAGGGTGGCATAGATGTTGCTGCTGGTATTTCAACTTTTGCAGGTAATATTCTTGCAAATGGTAATCTTATTGGTGATACCGCTACAAATATTTCAGGTATCAACTCAGTCACTGCAACATCATTCTTTGGTGATGGTTCTGGATTAGAAAACACTGGTGCAACATTAAGTGGAGCATCCGGTTCTCAAAGATTAGTTGTGACAAGTTTAACATCAGGCACTATGACAAGTGCTGCGACTGATGCAGACTTAGCATTTAATGCCACAAGTAATCTATTAAGCACAGGAAAATTAAACGTAACTGGTTTGACGACTATCAGTAATCTGAAAGTTGATTCGGGAATCGTGACAGCAGTCTCAGGTATCGCTACATATAATGGTGATTTAGTAATTGGTACACCATCAGCAGGATTCAAAAGCGGAGCGTTCAGTATTAATACAACAGATAAAACAAAAGATTCAATCAATGAATTGAATTTCATATTAGGAAAACTTGTTCCAGATCCACCTGATACGATCAATGGTGCATCATTCACACTCAGTGGACTTGGAAATGGTAGATTGTGCGCAGGATTTACTCCAGTAAACAATACAGGAGGATCACATGCTGTTGCTGCAGGAAGACAATACAGTCGTAACACAGATAGCACAGTCACATCAAACACACTGACTGAGTTTGGTCCTGGTGACTCTGAAACTGTTACTGGATTTGTAAATGCTGTGGGAGTTGGAACTACGACTTTGACAGTTGGTGTCAATAATGGAACATTTGACAAACTTGTAATTTCAAATAATGAAGACGCATCAAATTCTTCAAGAAATCCAGGTATTACATCACAGTTCTATGAGATCTATGATGCAAGATTACTAAACGCTGCATCACCCGATGGTTTCAATAAGGCATTTATTAGTCAAGGTATATCAACAACAACCAGTGCTTTCTGGTATGAAGATCCAAGCACTGTAAGTGCACCAGTGATCTCATTTAGTCCCGTTACATATCCTGCATCACCCACACTTTCATATTCATCAGGTATTCCACATTATACTCAAGCATCTGCAAATGCATTTACATATGCACTTGGAGTTGAAAATGCTTCAGGTGACATGTACACACAGAATTCGTTTATCAATAGTGATGGACAGACAAGTGGATTCCAAAATCCAGGTGATAAGAGTTATACTAATTTCACTGGTGGTACAAACCCACCTGCAAGAAATTATGGTGTAGGAGCAGCAGTCACAACCCAAATATCTCAACAACCAAGAGATTTGCACTTAACTGCAACATCAAATGTTTTCACTTCATTTGATGCATCAACACCATATGGTTCACATAATAATCAAAGAGTTGGTTTTACAACTGACGTTAATATTATGGGAACTACTGCAAGAACAAATAAGATTGATGAGGATAATATATTAATTACCTCATTAGGAACTGGATCTGGTAATGCAACAAGAGTCAACGCAGGTTCAACAGGTGATAATCCATCTCCTGTATTTACAGCATGGGGTGGTGGAAGTGCCGGATCAATCGCAACTTATGAAGCAGCAGTTAGAGGTGCTGTTTTGAGACATGATCAAACAGATTATTCTGATGGATCATACTTACCAGTTGGTCCTGATTATTCGGGTTCAAGAAGTGGCACACAATATTTCCAAATTGAATTGATCAGATCAAATGTATCTGAATTTAGAATTTCTTATACAGGATCTGCGGCAGGTTGCTTTGTATGCATGCCTCAGAACTCAGCATGGACAACATCATTATCAGGTGTAAATGGTTGGGCAGACATGTTCCAAGCATATAAAGGATCTGGTATTCCAACATCTGCAGAACCAGGATGTTCTTCAGGTGGACTGATGGATAATGATGGAGGCACATTTACATGTGTATTTGGTACAGAATCATCATCTAATGATACAGGTAATCGAATTTTGATTAGATGGAAACTGACCTCAGGTCAATCGATCACAGCGATGTCATTCACAGCTACATAAGAAAGGAGAATAAAGTAAGTGGCAGCATCACAAGAACAAAAAGTTGATTTTCTGTTAAAGAAAATTGGTTATACCGCATCTAAGACAGGTATAGCCGAGGATGAGACTGGCATATCGGGGACGAAAAAAGCTCCGTTTGCGGAACCAATACCTTCACCACTGACACTACCAGGTGCAAATATCTGGTCACAGAGTAATCAAATTCCTGCAACACCACCAGGTGCAACCACTTCTATTGTTAGAGTATATAAAACCGGAAGTGCACAACAATTAACATTTGATAGTACAGTTGCAGATAATCGTTCTTTTGTTGCCAGAGAAACACCAGGTGAAGTTACCTCTACAGTTGTTGGAGATTGGGTAGATACTCAGTTTGGTTCTGATTATATTGTTAAGGTTTATAAGGGTGATCCAAATTCAGGTGGTGTTCAATTATCCGCTGCTGGTTCAGGTTCAAATGATACATGGTTTTTTGATTACTCTGCTGGTGTTCTTAATTTTAATGGAACAAATGTACCATCTGGTATTACAACCACAAATATTTACATAGAAGGATACAGATATACAGGTATTAAAGGTATCACAGGTGTTGCTCAGACTTTCACAGATTTAGAAGTCTCTGGTATTGCGACATTTAATGGTCCTGTGGATATGAATTCCACATTAGATGTTGATGGAGATACACAATTAGATGATCTTACTGTTGCTGGTGTTGCTACTTTTAGTAGTAATATAGATGCGAACGGAACTTTAGATGTTGATGGAGATACACAATTAGATGATTTAAACGTTTCTGGTGTTGCCACATTTAGTAATACAGTAGATTTGAATGCTGGTTTAGATATAGATGGGCAGTTAGATGTAGATGAGTTAGTCGTTGCTGGTGTTGCCACATTTAGTAACACAGTAGATATTAATTCAACTCTTGATGTAGATGGAGATACACAATTAGATGATCTTACTGTTGCTGGTGTCGCTACATTTAGTAGTAATATAGATGCGAATGGTGATTTAGATGTAGATGGACATACTGAATTAGATAACGTAAATATTGTCGGTATCACAACAATTACTGGAATTAATAATTTTGGTCTTGATCTTGTTGGTAACACAAATAATAATGCGATAGTTTTCCGTAGACCTACTGGTGGTACTAATAATGGTTATGGATTTAGAATAAATCACCATACTGGCACTGGCAATCAACTTGGTGGAGAAACTTACTTATCAATTGATAAAGTAAATAAAAGTGATGGCACCCCTACAGCAGCTATTGCAGCATTCAGTGATGATGGATTTCATCTTTTAGATGGTTTAAAACTGCATCTTGGTGGTCCTTCTAGTGGACAATCAGATGGTGATTTACAAATTTATAATATTGCTGGTGTTTCATATTTAAGAATTGATGATGGCAATCCATTATTAATATCCAAAGGTCAAGGTACAGAAAATATTGCAAAATTTATTCCAGACGGAGCTGTTGAATTATACTATAATAATAGACTTGCACTTGAAACTCAAAGTGGTGGTGTTGGAATCGTTGGAATACTAACTGCTAAAGGTGTAAATGCTGTTGGTGTTGTAACTGCATCAAATTTAAATATATCTGGTGTTTCAACAATTGGTGGTGATTTATCAATCGCTGACAAAATTGTTCATACTGGAGATACAAACACTGCGATAAGATTTCCTGCGAATGACAAGATTTCACTTGAAACCGCTGGTGCCGAGGCACTTCGTGTTGACGATTCTGGTCGTCTTTTAATTGGATCAACATCTGCAAGAACACTCTTTAGTGGATACGTTCCACATTTCCAATTAGAAGGTACAGGTGCTGAAACTCATAGTCAATATTCTGCAAGTATTGTTGCAAATACAAGCGGTGTGGCAGGTCCAACTTTATATTTTGCAAAGAGTAAAGGAACAACTATAGGTTCTAATAATGCAGTACAAATAAATGATGAACTTGGAGTTATTGCGTTTAATGGTGCTGATGGCACAGATATACAAACCATAGGTGGAATCATCAGAGCAAAGGCAGACTCAAACGCGACTTCAAATAATGTTGATGGTCGTCTTGAATTTTTAACATCATCAAATGGCACTCTCGCTGAGAGACTTCGTATTAGTTCAGACGGAAATGTAACTGTTAATCATGATCTACTTGTATCTGGTGTATCGACTTTCACTGGTAATGCAACTTTCAGTGGTAATGTATCCATTGGTGGAACATTAACATACGAAGACGTATCAAATATAGACTCAGTTGGAATAATTACAGCAAGAAAAGGTGTAAGAGTAACTGGTGGTGGATTAACTGTAGTTGGTGTTTCAACATTCACTGATGACATAAATGCGAACGGAAATATTGTTGGTGACGACTCAACAAACATCTCTGGTATTAACTCTGTTACTGCAACAGAATACTATGGAACTGGTGGAACTGGTTCAAAATTATTCGTACAAGATGCACAAAATAACTTATTAGCAGGACACCAAACTGGTATTGCTATTACAACAGGAGAGAATATTGCGCAGCAGAATGTTCTTCTTGGAAGACAAGTTGGTAGGAGAATGATCTGTGGATGTGATAATGTTTTAATTGGAAATAATATTTTACATCGCCCCCACAGAGGAAGAAGAAATGTAATGTTGGGTCACAATGTTGGATCATCATTTACAACTCTTGCACAGGTTAATACAAATGTCTTTATAGGAAGATATACAGCAGCATCACAACAGGCAAATGTAAGTAACAGTATTGCGATTGGAATATGTGCAGCAAGATGTGGAACCAGTACTAGTAGTGTTATTATGGGAACTCAGGCAGGAATGGGTGTTCTGGGTCAATCTCATACTAATAATATCTTCCTTGGTTCAAATGCAGGTGCTAGTGTAAGTACTGGTGAAAATAATATTGTAATGGGTAATTCTGCTGGAAGATGTTTATGTAAGGGCGGCAGTAATATATTCCTTGGATCCAATGCGGGTAAATGTGAATTTAGAGGTTCTGGAAATATTGCAATGGGTTCTGGTGCTCTATGTGGAATAAATGCCGGTGAGATGGTTGCAGGTAAAAGAGAGCATAATATCGCTTTAGGTACCAACGCAGGGGCAGCAGTATCATCAGGTGATACTAATGTCTTTATCGGTTGTGCTGCAGGATGCTCTCTTATAAGTGGAGGCAGCAATGTAGCGATTGGTTTAGCAGCATTAAGATGTGCCACCACACCAGGTCACAATATTGCTATTGGTCAAGCAGCACAAAATGTTACCACAGGCATTCATAATATAGCACTTGGTTACCAATCCTTACAATGCACAACAGATGGCAGTTGTAACTTCGCATTTGGTAACCGTGCATTACATCAGATGACCTCTGGTTCATTTAATATTGTAATGGGTGGTTGTGCTGGTAGATATATGACATCTGGTAACCGCAATATATTCTTAGGAGATCAAGCAGCTTGTGCGTTTGTATCAGGTTCTTGTAATATCGCAATAGGATGTAGAATATGTGTGCCATTAGATACGGGTAGTAATCAATTAGCAATTGGAAATAGATGTTGTTACTACTTAGTTGGTGATAGTTCTTACAATGTTGGTATTGGTTCAACAACTCCTCAGGATCGATTAGATGTAGGTGGAACATTAAGAACCATTGGTCTAAACGTATCTGGTGTATCGACTTTCACTGGTAATGCAACATTCCTTCATGATGTAGGAGTATCTGGAACTGTAACTGCACCAAGATTTAATGGCGATTGTAAGCATAACTTCATCGTTGGTTGTAATGCTGGTCTTGGAGTCACATTATCAAGTCTTGTTTGTAATAATATTCTGATTGGATGTAACGCTGGTCAAAGTCTTGACACACAATGCAATGTTATAGCTATTGGTAGAAATGCTGCTTCATGCATAGCGGATGGTGTCGGACAACAAGTATTTTTAGGTCAGGATGCTGGACAATATTTGGGAAGGACTGGTTGTGGAAGTTATGGTAATGTTTATCTTGGTAACCAAGCTGGTAAGTGTTTAGTAGGTGGTTGTTCAAACGTTGCGATCGGATACATTGCAGGAAGAGGAACTGCTGGTTGTGTTTTAGGTAATTGTAATGTTAACATTGGATTTAGTGCAGGTAGAGATATAAAAGGTGGTAGTCACAATATAAACATTGGTAGACTATCTGGTATGTCTATTAGCACTGGAAGTCAAAATATATTCATGGGTAACTCCACTGCTAGTAAAATGATTTCTGGTGCTTGTAACGTTGCGATTGGATTTGTCGCACATCATAAGGACTGCACTGGTAACAGTAATGTGATATTAGGTAACTATACAGCTGCATGTGGAACTGCTTTAAGCAGTAACGTTTATCTTGGAAATGAATCAGGAAAATGTGGAACTGGTAATTATCACAACGTAGCGATTGGTCAGAGGGCACTTAGCTTCGGTGAAACTACTGGTATGCGTAACGTCGCGATCGGTAGATGTGCTGGTTTTTATAATACTTCTGGTAGAGATAATATTTTCATAGGAAGCAATGCAGGTTTTTGTAATACTTCTGGAAACTTTAATTTATTTTTCGGTCAATCTGCTGGTTCATCGAATACTACAGGTA
>Ga0209348_1001356_pt1 | contig 11967 bp, 10 predicted proteins | sample ETNvirenome_2_30_FD_184065 | JGI IMG/M metagenome (GOLD analysis project Ga0209348, IMG submission 184065) | Marine viral communities from the Pacific Ocean - ETNP_2_30 (SPAdes) (version 2) | ecosystem: Environmental > Aquatic > Marine > Oceanic | place: Pacific Ocean | collected 2013-06-22 | reverse complement strand
ATAGATCTTGTCTATCTTGCCACCCAACTTCTCGACATCTTCGTGTATGTGTTTTAAGTGATTATTTTTAATCTGCGAAATGTCTTTTCGTAGCCCTGTTATGTATCCATATAAGGCTACAATATGTTCTCTTGTTGTTTTAGGGTCTATTGCCATTAAGTTTAACTTCCTTGTCTTTGTGTAATTGCTTGTCCTAAAATATCTCCAGGAAATAATTCTGCAAATCTAGTAGGATTTGTCAATACGTTAGTTGGTGCTTGATTAGTCACTATTGTGCCCGTTGGCACGTTTAAATTAGGAGTCGTGATTCGTGGTTGTTGTATAGTGTTAAATATAAAATCTGACATATTTAAATTTTCACCTAATAAATCCTTTCTTCTATTTCTATTTATTATTCTGTTAAGCGCAGGTAGTGCTTCAATATATGGATTAGGTGCATTGATACCTTCTTTACTATTTAAATCTCTATTAATTTCACCTGTTCTTTTAACAAAGAAATCAGAAGGTCTTTTAGGAGTATAAACACCTAACATTAAATCTGATATAACTTTTTTAGATATACCTTTTCTTTTTCTCAATTCTCTTTTTATTTTATAATCAGGCATTCCAAGTTCTCTCATGGCATCAATATCTTTTGCCATCTTTTTTAACACTTGAAATCTTGCTTGTTCGGAATATTGATAACCATTAAGAATATCTTCAGGACTAACTCTACCTCCTCTTAATAAAGGTGCAGTAAATAAGTTTTCACTTTTCTTTAGATTAGATCCAAACTCAGATGTTTTATAAACTAAAGATCTTTCTGGATCAGATTGTTTTATACCAAAACCAGCTAGTCCTGGTAGTTCATCAAATAAATTATATTCTCTTCCATAGTCAGGATCTGTTTTACCTAGTAAACTATTACCTAATCTTTGAAGCTGTCTATAAGAACCAGGTTCAAATGATTTAGCAACATGTCCAAAACCTTTTGCTATCTTAACAAACGGATCATCTGCTTCAGACCACACTCTTCTACCATCTCTACCTATACCTCTTCTTATAGTTGAATCTACCAAAGCTTCTGTAAAGATTGATTCTTCTGTAAATGGTTTTAATAATTCAACGGAAGCTTCTTGTAAGCCTTCTCCTAAAGCTTGTTTCAAAGATGTCTCATCATTTTTACCTTCTGATATTGCATTAAACACAGTGTTAAAAGGTCTAAGTAAAACATCATATGCATTAGAATAACTAAAATCTACATATTTTAAATAACCATTTTTATCTCTACCCATAGGTAATAGTGTAGAATTTTTAGACCACTCAGGAACTACTCTTCTCAATGCTTCCATTTCTTCATTATCTACATCATGCATTGCTTTAAATGATTCTTGTGCAATCTTTGGAATACCACCTACAGTTAAACCAAAACTTAATAATCTTCTATTACCTAACGATACAAGTTCAGGTATACCTGTTGCTCTTTCTTTAATACCTTGTTCTATAATATTAGATCCTGTTCTTAATATCTCTAATGGAAATGCAATAAAATTACCAAACGGTGATAGACGTAAAGCTTTACCAGCTCTTCCAATATATGCATAGTTAGGAACTAAATTACGAGAAAGATTAGCTGCAAACTCATCTAAGAAATCATCAAAACTTCCAATGTATGTATCTTTTGCTGTTGTTGCAAAAGGATCAAAGTTTCTTTTGACACCTTCTCTTACATAATCAGATAATCCTTTTGAAACACCTTCTACTGTTTCTCCACTTAAAACTTTTTGAAAATTTGTAGATGTAATTCCTTGTTTTCTAAATATATCTTCATAACGATTACGTTCTAAACCCCATGTAATTGTTTTCCAAAAATCATCTTCTGCAACATATGCATCTTGAACTTTACCATAAAATTTTTTACTTTTTTTAACCAGATTAGCAAAACCTCTAAAAGTTTTTGATTGTGTTGTAGCAGGATCAACAAAAGTATTTTTATAAAAGTCTTGACTTAATCTATCTAGTTCTCCTGTTATTGGGTTAGTTCTTACCATTCCAACTTTTAATAGTCTTTCATATAAATCTCTATCTTGACGAGTCATATTTCCTCTTATTCTGCCATAGGTAATTCTTTTTGCAGTTTCAAATAAACCAACACCTTGTTTTGTTTTAGGATCTATAAGTCTTCCAGCTTCGAATATATCGCCACCTAAAGATTTAGGAAGTAAAGAACTAAAATCTGTTCCTGTTGGAATAATTGCACCATTAGCTGCAGCAAAAGCACCAGCACTAATTAAGTTTCTAGCATGAGTTATAGGTGATAAAATTGTTTTAGTTATTTGTGATATTGCTTTTGGAGCTAACACACCATATTTATATATTGTACCAATTTTATTTGTGTTTAAAAATTGAGCTGTTGTTTGAAATATATCATCATAAAAAGGTGCTCTTACATATCTATTTTCTAAGGGAAGAAGACCTATTAAATTTACATCTTTTAATGCTTCTACTTTTTTAAATTGTTTAGGGTCATTTAATATAGCCATTCCTTCAGCAGTTTGTTGTGGAGTAAGTGGAGCAAGACTTCCATCGGGTTTTCTAACTTCAGGAATGTTTAACAATTCTCTTATAGCTCCTTCATCAGTACCATCACCAAATACGTATCTACCAGGATTTAAAGTTGTTCCGTCTTTTAAAAATTTACGGGAACCTATTCGACCCACATCTTCCATAAGTTCTAAAGTAGAATTTAATGTTGCCATCTTAGTTATACTAGAAAGGTAAGTGTGTTTAGGATCTAATATTCTTCCATATATTATTTCTTCAAACTCATTTAATCTTTTACCTTTTAAAACTTCAGGATTAGCTTTAATCACTTGATCCTCTAATTTAGCTGCGGCTGTATCAACTTTACCTGATGGAAGTCTAGGTTTATCAACTAAAAGTTCTTGTATATTTTTTTTATCTTGTCTTAAAAGATCAATTGTTGGATCATCTAAATTTTTAGCTGTTAAATATTTTGCTATTAATTGTTCACCATCTTTTGCAAGTCCACTCATAAATTCAGAGTTTTGTTTTAATGTTGCTATTGGAACTCTTAATTTAGCAGACTCTTCTGTAAGTTTTGCAGCCATGTAATATTTCATTGCTTCTTGTTTTTGAGCTGCCGCTGCATCACTTGTTCTAAAAAATGAAAATGCTGTTTTATTAAAATGATCATAGTCTGCAGTTAAATAATTACCAAGTTCACTTTGAAGTTTAATTGACATGTCTGCTTTTAAATTTTTATTTAAAATTTTACCTGTCATATTATCAACACCGTTTCTCATTTTGATAACTAAATTTTTTAATTCTGTTGAAACTCGTCTACCTTTACTGCCACCCACAGTATTTTCAACATCTCTTAAAAGTTTATCAAACTTACCACCTGATACTATTTCATAATCACCAGCCGTAAATAGTCCATCAGGTCCTTCTTTAGTTAATAATCTTCTATAACCCTCTTTTGTTTCCGCAAACTCTAAAGCTTCTCTAGCATTATTTTTTAAACCAGATTTAGCTTCTATTAAGTTAGGTAATTTATCAGCTGTAATATTTGCTGCTTTCTTACCAGGTATTGGTTGCATTATTTCTTGAATTCTTTTTAATACTTCCTCTTCATTTTTAATAACACTATCTTTTGTAATACTAGGAACTATTTCTTTTACAGTATCAAATAAATCATTAACATCCATACCTGCATCAAATTTAATTGATTCTGCTACATCTGCAGATCTTCTAGCTGTTTCAGCACTTAGTTCATCTAACATTCCTGCTTGAGAAAAACCAAATTTTACATATCTTTCATATAATTCTTTTATACCACCACTAAAACCAGTGCCTTCTGTATATCTTAATAAACCTTCTTTAGCAGGTCGTCTTAAAGCATTAATACCTTTAGCACCACCAGCTATACCTAAATTAAATACTGATCCATCTATTCCAAATTTAACTCTATTGGTTAATCTACGAAAAGCTTCTTCTCTACCTTCTTTTTTATCTCTATCCATCATGGTAATCGCAAAAGGTTCTAATGATGTACCCTGTAACATATCACCTAATGTTCCTATATCTTCATCTGAAACGATAGCCTCACCAACTGCAGCGCCACCAACACCACCAGCTAATTGAGAATTTTTAACATTATTAATTATTTTTCCAAATCTACTTAACTCAGCATATTTTCCAATTTTTCTAGCATCAATTGCTTTTCTTGCTAAATTTGCACCTATGATCGCACCTCTAGCGGCTGGTATACCTATCTGTGTTAATGCTGTTGTAATCTTACCAATAGTTCGTGCTTCAGCTTCATCATCAAATGGATTAAGATCGTCAAAAAATTTTTCAACAGCTGTTGCTGTATCTGTATCACCAATTAAATCAAATAATTCTGCGCCTAAAGATATAAAACCTTTTGGTATATTAATAGCTCCAGTTATAACACCAGCTAAAGCTGATTCAATAAATCCAGTCTCTTCTGCTTTTTTTCTTTTTGCTGATATTGTAGGTCCAAAAGCTTCTGCTTCAGAAATAGGCATTGATACCTCCTACTTTTCTTTTGTTGCTTTTATTTCTGCGATAAACTCTGGATCTCCTGGTACGTATAATTCTCCATCAACAACTCTTACTGGTTTACCATTTGGTCTAACATAGTATTCACCGTTAGGTCCTTCTTTATAGTCATCAGGTAATTTAGCGTCTGGTCTAGTAAATTCACCAATAAGACTTCCAAGTCCCATGTTATCAAGTTCACCCATAGCTCTTCTAAAACCTTCAGAACTAACTCCCATTTCTTCTCCTACTGTTCTGTAATAAGTATTTTCATTGTTTATTTCTGCAGAGCTTTTTTTAGATTTTGTAACTAAATCATATGCCTCAGCAAAAGTAGGTAGTCCATATTCTCTTTGAATAGCTTTAACAAATTTAACTTGTTCTGGTTCTTTCATATCTTCAAATGATTTTTGTAGAGCTAACATTTTAACATCTTTTTCCATTTTTCTCTTTTCAGCTAACACTTCACCAACACCTTCTAATGGTTTTTCAGCAGCTCTTCCTATTGCTCCAACTAAGTCACCACCTGGTTGTGCAGCAAGACCTGCTCCAAATTTAGCTAATTGTAAATATAAATCTCTTTTTGTAGATTCATCAGAGTTACCCATAATTTCATCTATCACACCTTTGTTTTCTTTATATATATCTAATAGTTCTTTTTCTGGATCTTGTGGAACTTTTTTCTTATCTGTTTTTACAGGTAATCTATTTACAGTTTTCTTTTTATCTTCTTGCATTGATGGTAAAGTAAATCCTTTTTTTGCAGAAGTTGGAACACCAAAGAAATATGCTTTATCAGGATCGTACCCAGTGAACTCACTAAACCTACCACCAGTTAATAAATCCATTTGTTTAGTTCCAGAAAAACCTGGATTGTAACCAAATAATCTTCCTAAAGTATTTAAAGGAACATTAGCAAAATCTAATACAGCAGCTAAGGCCGAGTTAGGTCCATAAGCTGCAAACCCTTCTCCTGCTTTTGCAATAGGTGTTTCACTAAATTTATATTCTAATCCATCGTCTTCTGGAAGAGTAGTAGTTATTCCACCCTCTTGATGTTTACGTCTGACAGACATGATACCATCATCGCTTCGACCCCCCATTCTAAACATAGGTCTTTTAAAAATACGATTCATCATATTACTTCAATGCTCCGAATATTCCTGCTAATCCTGTACCTAACCCTAATGCAGTTTGTAATGGTGATGCTGGTGGTGTAGATGCAAATTGATACTGTGCTGGGTATCCACCCATCAATCCAGTTACACCTTGACCAAAGAACCCTAATCTTTCTAATGGTTCATACGCTGCAGTTCTTGCTGCTTGTCTCTGTGCATCTAACACTGCTTGTCTTTGAGCTTGTTGTGCTGCACCAACTTGACCAAGTGTCGAGATATCTGCTCTTTGTAATCCTGGTACTTGTTGTGCTAATCCTGTTTGAAACGTGCCTAGCCCTAATTGTTGTTGCCCTAATCCTGATTGTGCTTGTGCTAAACCAAATCTATTTGCAATATCTTGTTGTCTAGCTGATTGTGCTTGTTGAAACCCTTGTTGTCTTAATTGTGCCTCTAGTGCAGCTCTGTCTCTTCCTGATTGTGCTTGAAACTCTGATAATTGTACACCTGATCTACCTGCGCCTAACGCACCTAATTGTGCTTGTTGATCTCTAATGTTTTGTTCGTTGATTGCTCTTTGTCTATCAAATTCTGCTAATGTTGTATCAATAACTTGTTGTTGATATGGTGATGTGAATGCTTGTGTCTGTGCTGCTGTTGGTGCTCCAGTTAAAGCAGCTATACCACCTAAAGTTGTCCCTACGTCTCCTAATGTCTGACCAGCTGTTGTTGCCTGTTGTTGAGCTGCTTGTATGAACGGTTGAAAAGATCCAACACCAGTTCCTGCTAATGCTGCAGCTCGTGTTTGTAATGCATCTTGTGCAGCAACCGTTGGTGCAAATTTAGAAGTATCTACTGGTATTGCAGTTGTAGCTGTTAACTGCTTTGCATAATCCTTACCAAGATCCTCTATAAACTGTGCGGGTAAATTACGTGTTTCTGTTACTGCCATTATACTCTACTCTCCAAATCTTTCATAAGGTTATACATCTTATCTGCTCCCTTATCAACACTTCCTCCACCTGCTGCTCTCACAGCATCGGCGGTCATTACAAACTCATTCTTAGATAATCTTGCTGGTACATCATCGGCTTTTTCTTTAGCCCCTAATGGTACAAATCCACCACCTCTGAGATCCATCTCCATGCCTCCAAGGTTCATGAGCCCTCCTTCAGCCTTACCCTCAGCTTGAGTAGTTTTAACAGAATCAACTTCTTCTTGTGATGCTCCTGTCATAGTTTTAATAAGATCATCATCAGCACCTCTAATTAACATATCTTTTATCATAGCCATTTTTTTATCTACCTCACCGCCCTCTGCATAAGAACCTGTAAACTCTGCACCAGGTAAGAATCTAAACTCAGGATCATTTTTTTTTGCACGTGCAATTATATCTGCAATATTTAATCCTTCACCTCTATCTAATTTGTCAAAATCTATTTCATCCTCCTCATCTTCTTCTTTTGCTGCCGCTAATCCAGCAAGACCTGATAGACCTGTAATACCTGCAATTTTACCTAAACCTGTTAATTTTGCTCCTTCAGTTAAACCTGCTTTTCCTAATAATTTAGCAAATCCACTAGGTCTGGTTAAAGCTCCAAAACCTTTTTTTTCTATAATGCTTTTTAGTGGGTTAAAACTTCCTTTACCAAAAAAAGATCCCAAGCCTTTACTACCAGCGAGTCCACCAAATTGTGTTCCTGGTATACCAAATGTTAAAGCACCTAATATTGCAGCTTTACCAATAGGACTTTTAACAACTTTTTTTACAGCTTTTTTAGCTTTTCTAAAAATTTTTTTAATAAAATATGACTTAATACCAGTGCCATTAATATCTTCACCAGCACCACCTAAGGACTTTAAAAGTGCAGCTTCATCTTTATTGATATATGCTAAATCCTCACCAGGAGGAGCCATTTTTCTAGCATCTTCTATTGTTAAAATACCGCCGTCTTTTCGAAGTTGTCTTTCCATATCTGATCTTAAAATTGCCATAGTTTCCTATCTTATTTGGTTTTTGCAAATAAATCAAGAGCGGGCATAATCACAGTAATATCCTTTTGGATATCTTCTTTAGGAATACCTTTAGATTTCCATTCTTGATCATTTAAATATTGTTCACCTGTTTTTTTATTACTTATTTTTTCTATTATTTTTTGCGGTTTTATTGTTGGTATGTCTTTCATTATGATACCACCTCTCTTGGCTGTATTTCTAATATAGATGCTATAACAAATAACTCATTTGCCTGAGCAGCTTGTATTTTTAATACTTCACTTTCTTCCATAACTAAAGGATTAGTTAACAACTCTAATGTTTCCTTTGATCCAACAGCTTTATCTTTATATATGTTAAAAATAGCACCAGATGAATTGACTAAAGTTATCGTTATCGTAGTTCCTGATCCAGCATCCTCAGATACTAGTAATGATTTAACCACAGCTGTTTTAAAACTAGGCACTGTATATAGTGTAGTTAAATCTGTTGTGGTTAAATCTGCTTTTTTATTTATAAAACTATTAGCCATTAATTTAAAAAGAAGTTAAATGCCTCTACTTCATCCTTTAAATCTTGTTGATATGTAGTATTTAATTTTTCTACAACTGCATCAAGATCTCTAACCTGCGCCTCTGCTGTAGGTAAATCATATTCTTTACTTGGTCTTGTTAATACTTGTACTATTTTTGCCATTATAAACTAGCTATGCCTCCATATTTAAAACTACCCATTTCTGCTGCTGTTCCTTTTCCTTCCATAAAACCTTTATCTTGTGAAAAATCAGATTGATATCCGCCTGTGCCTTCAGCTCTATTTGCAGCTTGCATTTCTCTAGCTTTATCTTGTCTTGCTTTTTCTTCTGCTGCTTTCATTTCTTCTAACTCTTTTAGCCTTGCTTCTAAAATTGCAGATTTTTTCTTTTTTAAAGTGTTTTTAATAGTTCCTATTCTTTTATCTATTGCTGAAGTTAAACCTTGAGGACCAAAACCAGATACTGGGTTGTATCCTTGCATGACACCAGATGCTATTTGACCAGTGCTTGTTAAACCAGTTACATTTTCATAAAACTCTCTTAACATTTTTTGTTCTGGAGTTTCTTTTAGTGCATTTAATGCAAAGCCTATCCCAGGTATACCTGTTACTAAAGATGCTATACCACCAACGGCTGCTTTTCCTAAATCAAAACCTTTACCAATGCCAGATTTAACACTACCAGGAAAATCTTGAATAAAGTTTTTAACATTAACCATGGGATCAAACACTGCAGGATTGTTTTGTCTCATCATAAAATTAACTGGAGCATCTTTAAAATTAATTGCTGGAACTGTCATGCCTGGAATATTTTTTGTTGGTAAAGAATCGTAATAATCATCAAACGTTTCGTCGAAGTTATTAGGATCTATATTTGTTATTGCCATTATCGCCTTCCATCTGGTTGCATATCTAATCTAAAAGTTCCTAACTTCCAACTTTGACTAGATCCTGTATTTTCTACCTTTAAAGCAATTGCTCTAGCCCTTGCTCTAGTATCTACTTTACTTGTAGATGAAGTAATTGTAAAGGGTCCAAGTGAAGAGCTTGAAGCTGTATCGTTTGGAAAATTTCTTAAATTTAAAGTAATTCTAGTGTCTCCACTTTGAGCTATAAAATCAGGAACAAATCTTCTTATCTTCATTATAAATTCTCCATCTCCTCTCGTATCAGCTATTCCAGTCATTTGATTACCAACTACTCTTTGTGTTATATCAAAATCTCCTGATAATATATTAGCAGCTATGGTGGTTATAGTTCCATTTCTATTTTGATCTGTCCCTGTTTCGTGTTCATAGTATGCAGTTCTACCCTCAGTATTACCAACAACATCGAATGATGTATCTGTGTCTGCATCATACGATAAAGCGTGAGGTAATCCAAATACAGCAGAATCTCTCCACATAGTTCTAGCTAATGTTCCAACAGTCCAAACAGGTCTTTGAGGAGAAGAATCAAAATAATTGAAAGTAACCATTCTATCAATTATGTCTGATGTAGCAGAAGGGTAAAACCACGTTACTTCTCCAAATAAATTATTTAAACCAGCTGATATTAATTGATTACCTGATGTTAAATTTATATTATCATATACAAAGTCCTCTACTAAACAAGGTAACGACTCTAGTTTACCAGCAAATCTAAAAAAACCATTTTTAGACATCCAATACGCAGCACCGTCAACCTCAACGCATGCATTTTGACCTGCAAGTCCACAGTTAGTTCCAACTTGTGCAAATGCAAACGTAAAGGGTTGACCAACAAAACGTTGTGTAAATAATGCATTGTCTGTCCAGAGATAAATTGCATCTCTTCCTTTAATAGCTCCCATGATCCGTGATCCATCAGACAGTCTTTGTGTACCAGCTGTATTGGTTGCCGTAGGTGTGTAAGTATTTATATCCTCTTGATCTGAAAACCTAATAAACATATCATCTTGTGTAGTTGTATCACCGATAGTTGTTTCTGTTCCAAAAAATACTAAGTGACGATCAGGTGTTGAAACGACCATGTGTCTTGATGCTGTTGGTGCACCTGTAATAATTGTAGCTCTTGTTGAAGTTGCATTTCCTGCAGCAGAGTTCCATTCAAAGCAAGGGCCATCATGAATTAAACAAATAGCCTTATCACCAAAGTTATCTAGTGACCACATACCAGGATCTAATGCAAGACCTTCAGAAGTTTCTTGATTCCAAGCTCCAAAGTCACTTGTATTTGTAACTGTTGCACCTGTTGAATGAGAAGCTCTTGTTGTTCCTCTTACTGCTCTTGTAATACCTGTTAGATCATTACCCGAAACTCCTGTATAAGATATTTCTTCAGTTCCTACTTTTATGAAATTTACTCCTGTAGTTGGAAAACCAACTGCGCTTGTTAAAGTTATTGAGGTTCCTGAACTTCCAGTTCCAAATGCATCATTACCTAAAGCTCCATTTAATGTTGTGGTAATTGCGTTCGATGCTTCTCCACCCCAAGATCCAAGACCCCAGCCGTATCCTTTTTCTTGAATGGGTGTGCCAACAGGATAGTAGTGTTGTATTCTGATACCCCCAGATGTCGTAGCACCTGATCCAGATTCATTAGATGGCATTGTTATTGTTAATGTTGTAGTCGTTGGAACAGAGGTCACCATAAATTTTTTATTATCAAAATCAGACGATCCAAAATTAGAACCTGTGATTGTAGTAAAATTATCTAATAAAATAATGTCTTGCTCTCCAATATTGTGAGAACCACTGAAAGTTATTGTAACAGTTGGTGATCCGTTAGTCGTGCTAAATGCACTTGTAAGAGTTGTTGTAGATTTTATTGGATGTATATCATAAAATACATCTCCTTGATATGCATATAGAATTCTATTTGTGCCTATAATAGCATATCTTTGAGACAAACTATTTAAAAAATGATGTAGTCCTCGCCCTACTCCTGTTAATTCATTTTGATTAACATTACCAAGCTGATTCCAACCACCTATTTTTTCGGGTGTTCCATACCTAAATCTAACATTATCACAATCTACCCATTGTCCCTCTGCCCCTGTAGGTGTGACTTGTTTATTAATACCTGGCTGAAATCCTAGTTTTTGTAACATATGTAGTAGCCTTTAACACAGTTTTTAAAGTTTTAACAGTCCCAGTTTACTTGACTTTTAGGCGTTTATCAATATATAATGATTAAAGATGAAAGACGTAAAAGACGATATTATTAAAGATTTAGAGTTAAAATTAGATATGGCTGAACAAGTAAAAGTGTCAGAGGTTCAGTTTAATACTGATCTTAAGGATCGAATAGAAAAGCTAGAATTGCATATTGAAACCTTGTTAAAGGTTAATGAATTCTTTAGACAAAAAGTATTAAAATATAAGGCTATTGTTTCTAAGCTAACGAAATAAAATTATAATATCCTGTAATTAAATATCTAGTTTTATTCTGAGGACAAGGCTGACCCCTGTGAGTATGAGTAAAATAAGGTGGAAATAAAATAGCTTTGCCAGCTTCTGATTGTATTGTTTCCCCACTATAAAATTCTGTGCCACAGTTATGATCACTTAAATAAAGTTGAAATACCATAACTCTTGTAGCATAATCACCACAATGCTCTGAGTGCCATTTATTAAAATAATCTCCAGGTTTAAATTTTTTAAACCGTAAAGAAGTCATTGCCCATTTATCTTTTGTTAGATTTAATTCTGGATAATAAGAACAATATTTTTGCACCATACCCAAAGCCTCAGTAACAATTAATCTTTGAATTTTT
>Ga0209348_1001355_pt1 | contig 11967 bp, 6 predicted proteins | sample ETNvirenome_2_30_FD_184065 | JGI IMG/M metagenome (GOLD analysis project Ga0209348, IMG submission 184065) | Marine viral communities from the Pacific Ocean - ETNP_2_30 (SPAdes) (version 2) | ecosystem: Environmental > Aquatic > Marine > Oceanic | place: Pacific Ocean | collected 2013-06-22 | reverse complement strand
GTTCTTGCCCGCATAGCGTCTGTAGCTGAGAGGTCAAATTCAGCCTCGTTACCGTCATTGCCACCAATTAAGTTCGGCTTAATCAAATCTAATGAGAAAAGGTCTCCATCCTCACTGCTTCTTAAGTCGTCACTATAGCTCATTCTCCTAACAATGTCTACATAAGAATCGTCGTGTCTAGACAAATCATCTACCTTAACCGTGGAAAGACCAAAATATGCAGACTTTGAAGAAGGTAATTTAACATCGTTCAAGGTTGTCATTCGAAGTCTGATCTTTGGTGCCAAATTTGTTGCTGCTGCGGTGAGTCCTGCGGCTAGGGGCAACTCATGAGTAGGCAACCTGAAGGCAAAAGGGAGAAGTTCTGGATTTGCTGAACCAGCCTCAACCTCGGGAGTTAATTCGACTCTGATAAACCTAGACTGGTTTAGATACTGTCCTTCATGAACATAACGTCTTTCTGACTCTCTCCAAACCATTTTTTGATCACCAATTACTGCTGCGATAAATCTTGGAGAGGACGGGTCTAGGTTAACATTAGAATATCTCTCATAAACCACTGGTGCAGAGTCATGATCCTTCGCACTTCTAACCTCAACACTAAACTTTCCATATCTATTAAATTGATCGGTTGGTGCTGAAATGTCAGCAATAGAGATTTTAAAATTTTGCTGTTCCCATTCTCCAGCATAGAGAGAGTGAAATTTAAATAACTTTGTAAGATCCGAAGTTGCTAGATTAGTTCCTCTTGTTGCAATAGATTCTGGGTCTCCCAAGAACTGCGAATAGACCCAAGGAGTTGAAGGTGCTGCTGCGTCGCCAATGTAAGACGCTGCGGATGCACCAGTGAGTTTCTTGACTCCAATGGCGTTGATGTTGCCCATGTCTGAAATGTGTTGTTCAAACGTTGCACCAAGAAAATACCTTTCAGCGGGGGTGGTGGTGCTGGAAGGATCTCCAGAAATATTCGGGTTCACAAGCGTTGGGTTTGTGTTTAAAGTGCTTCTAATGTAGTTCTTTGAATTAGGGTTAAAGTCTACAATAAAAGTTTTCTCCGAATCGACTCCTGCGGCTGAATCTGCGCCGTTGGTTATCGTACCTACAGTGAAGTTGCCACCAGGGAGACCAGTTTGATTGATGATATCTGCGACTCCAGTCTTGAGACCATCTCCAACAAAGTCTGAAACAAACAAAACATCATGCTTAGTTGCATCGGCGTTTGCCTTAGCTGAAGCAGTAATGTTTACGTCGTGCCCAATAGCATTCACTGAGGCTGCAATCTTTTCTGCGAGAGCCTTTGCATTAAGTGTTGTGCCACCAGCCGCTCCAGGCGTAACGTTAGCAGTTCCAATGGTCAACCTTAACAGTGGCACACCCGCAGATTGAATGACATCAGTAAACGATGTGTTGTCAAAACGAATGTCAAGACAGTTCTCTGCTGCTGCACCGTTGGTAGCGTTAGGCAATTGCTTTAAAATAATTTTATGATTGGTGTCATCTTGCTCTGGGTCAGAGTTCGCACCGATTTCTAATCTTTGTGTAGCTGCTGTTCCAGAAGTGCCAGTTCCCTTAATTGGAATCGCAATTTTTGCCTTTACTGTCTTTGCATCGACATTAGCTTGCACGAGAGTAGTTCCTGCTCCGAAGTCTTGATCAGAATCAGTGTAGATAATTCCAGCTAAACGTGTGTTTGCATTGTCATTGATGGTGCCGTCTGTGCTTAGAAAAATGCCATGCGCTGTTTCCATTTTCCAACCTGCTTTGTTATCGTCGAGGGCAGCATCTGGGTGAGCTTCACCCAAGAGACGGACGAAAGTAATTGGAGATCCGTTTCTCAAGTAGGCTTGAGCGGCAAAGGCACCGTAAGTAGGTCCAATTCTGTTTCCCTGTCTCCAACCATCAGATGCTTCAGCGCCTGAGATAGGCTCGCCAAATGTTTCAACAAACTCTGAGAAGGATTCAATCTTAACTGGAACCATTGCTGGTCCTCTTTCTGCACGACCAATAATAACTGGTCCCATTTCTTCTGGCAGTCTTGGTAACTGCGAATTATCCACCTCGTTGACGAAAATGCCAGGGGATACAAATTTAAAACTCTTTACGGACATTTTTTATTTCTCCTTGAATAAAAACGAATTTCAATAAAGCCCAATAAGGGCATTTCTTTTCTCTAATAAATAGTAGTTAAGAGCGCCAAACTCATTTTTTGATTGTTATTTTATCTATAAGGGGTTAAGATAGTCTATCTGGATCGAAGTTCGGGTCAAGAATTGAAACTTCTCTTAAAATTTTTACGTCAACAGCGTTCTCTCTTTTAACGTATTTTGGAGTCTCTTGATTAGGACCATCGCCAATCAAGGCAGCGATAACTTTTAGCTGAACAACGGTCTCATAACTTCTCTCACCTTGCATGTCTGAGACCGTGTTTTCTAGTGCAAAGTCGGCGTCAATAAATGCTTCGTAGCTATGCTTGTTATTCTGGACTGTAAGGTAGTTTGAACCTCCTGGTTCAGTTATAAAGGATTGAGCCATATCGTTCATCTGCTGCTGATATTCAGCCCTCAAAGAAATCTTATAAGTTGCCTCCACATAAACAGGCATAGGGATTGTGATCGTTTCATAAACAACCTTTTCTTTTTTTCTAGTGCGGAAGTTCAACTTACCTACTCTTTGCCTTGAAGCTGCGTTTGCGAAGTTGGATGTCTTGTCTTGCTTGATAGTTCGAGCCACCATGATTGCACCGCCCTTATTATCATTAACATTAGGAATGTTTCCATAGGCAGTTCCGCTTCTTGCTGGGTCTTTTACAACTGAAGTTCTTTCAATCGTTATCATGGGCATGATAAGGGCACCAGATGAATCCCTTAAACTAGGGTTGCTCTTTGATTGAAAAGCCTTTTCTCCTGCAACCCATTGAACTGGAACTTTTCTAAAGCCCTTGTTTGTTCTTGTCTTGACGTCAAGTTGACCATTCAGCCAATTATAAGCTGCCTGATCTACATCTTCCAAGGTAGAGTGAGCAATTTCTATTTCTTTTGTTTCTGTTTCATCACTTGCCATCAAATGAACCCTCTCTAGCTTTTCTGCATGTTGCAGTTATTTCAAACTTGTGCCCTTCTTGACCAAATAAATATCTTGGCTGTGAAATGTCTGAAATCTCGTAAAATTGACCATCATAAAGAACAAAGTCTCCTTCTCTGACAAACAAGTCTTGATCTTCTGTTAATCTTCTCTTATGAAAGTGTACCACAATATTGCTTACCTTGTCAATGCCATAATTCGAATAAGTTCGCTCTGTTTCACCTTTTTCGACCAAGGCATGAACCCTGATTGGAGGAAGGTAGGTTTTCTTTATGGCTTCACCGTAAAGAGGGTGAAAGTTTGAATTAATAACATCTACTGGATAGTAAGCGATAGTTTGACCTATAACTCTTTCAATAAGCTCGTCATTTACTTGCTTTACAAGATCTCTCTCCTTCTTGCCCGTAAACAATGGAGGTGGTGGAGCATCTGGTTGTGACCATTCATTTGCCATTCTATTCTCCTATCAACCCGTAAAGATTGGCGAAGGAACCAGTGTCATTACTCTGTTTGAGTTCTCTACGGCTTCTGCATCGCCTTCTAGTAGTTTCGTGTAAGTTAACTCGTCCAAAGTTGTCTTCAACTCTTCTCGAAGAGCATCTTGCTCTTCCTTTCCTGCCGAAACCAAAGCATCGCCGTTCATAGAGATGTCGTTGCCTGGAATTGGGATTGAAGAAAACTTAGATCTTATAAGACCTAACATTTCTTTTGATAATGCAAGAGCAAACCTTCTAATCCACTGCTTACCGATAGAGTTGATGTTTTTAAAAGGAATGTTTTGAAGTGGCATAGTGTTCATATTATTAACGCCATCTGAACCAGATTTGCCCTCTGTCACGTCTGCTCTATCGTCCCAAGTATCCTTTGGATAGATAAACTCAACCCAAATGTTTGTTAAACTGTTTGCATCTGGAACAGGGAAGATTCTCAATTTGTTGTTTCTCAGTTCATAAGAATAATGCGATGACCGAACATAGAGAGAATCTTCAAAAGCCTTAGATTGCATTTTGTTCTGCCATGCAGGGACCATTTCATAAGTTGAATCGTCTGCATATTGACCATAAGTCGAAAGATTACCCAAAACGTTTACGCCATTATAGTAGCCATAATATCTCCACATAGCTCTTGGTGTCTTGTAGAAAACTTTTTTAATCAAAAACTTTTGTGGTTCTTGACCAGATGCAGCAGGATTAAATCCAAGAAGATTTTGAAATGCAGTGTTGTTTCCAATGATGTTTTGTAAATCATAATCCTGAACGCCGTTTGTAAGTTGAATAGATGCTGAATAGACTGTTGAAGAACCGCCGACTCCAGCTTCCTCTGAAATACCCTCAGTTACTCTTCTTGCATAAGAAAAGTCAAATCTAGGAAATTTTAAAGACATGTGCGTTGCTTCATTTATCACAGGATTACTTGCATCGTTTGGCTCTGTAATCATGCCGTCTTCATCAAAGGATCCAGTTGAGTTACCAAGAGAGTTAGATAGGATGTTCTTTGTTTGATGAATGTTTACAATGTAAGAATATTCTAAAACTGCTTCTTCGTAGGCTGCGAAGACTTGCTCTTTTGTTAATTCAATGTCAAGAACATCGCCTCCTAGTTTACGGTAAGTGTAAGCCACCTGATCCGCTGAACCTGACAAGAAAGCGTTTACCTGTGCCTGGGATGTGGTGGTTCCTCCATCAGCGTCAAACCAATTTGAAGAATCTGCATAGATTCCAAACGGAAAAGAACTTACTAGATTTTGATAATCTGATCCTGCGACGTTGCTAAAAGTTGGTACGTCGTAGCTAGGTGGTAGCACAATTGCGCTTGTTGTCTGCGCTGGTGTTAGTGTGGGTGTTGCCATTCAGGACTTCCTCCGCATTTTCTTTAGTAAGTAGTTCAGAAGATACAAAAAAAGCCCCAACCTTTCGGAAGGGGCTCATTTGTTAGAGTAAAAACTCTAATCGTTACTGCCTATTAACCCTCAAGGTCACGACAGATAACAAGACCGTACATGTCAGGTCTTACTAACTTCTTGCCGTAACGAGTCATCACTGCCTTTCTAGGCGTGAAATCGTCAGCGTCGAAGATTGTAGGAGTAACCTGCAACGGAACGTAAGGAGCGTAAACATAGCCACTCTCAAGGAATGAACCACCCTTGCGACCTACAAGGATAACATTTCTTGGGAAGTAAGGGTCTACGTGCAAGTCCCACTTCTTGTTGATTGAACCGATTTGAACAGCACCAACTGAACCTACAGCATCGTCGTGAGTGACTGAAGCTCTAAAACCAGTTGTGAACTCAAGGATGTTAGCAACCTCTGGTCCACAAACCAAGAAGTTAGCACCACCACGAAGAGTCTTTCTGTGGATGTCGGCTGAAACGTCGTTGATAGTCTCAACGAGAGTCTCGTACCATTCGCTTACTGAACCTGTAAAGTCAGGTGGTGAAGCCAATGATGTTGCGTCAGCGCCAGTCAGTCGGTTAACGAAAAGACCTGGGCGACGTGACCAGTAGAGCTTAGACGCTGAAGCGCCTGCAATAAGGTCTGCAAGAATCTCCTGGTCAATTTCCAAAGCAATCTGCTCTGAAAGAATGCCAGTTAATTCAACTTCTGCATCAAGGTTGTGATAAGCATTTAAGTCCTGAGCAAGCTCTGGTGACCATGAAGCCTTCAACTTACGAGTTACAGCAGTGATAGCTGTTGAGTCAACCTTGATTGCGATTTCAGGAAGATTTTGTGATCCTTCCATTTCCCAAGCCTGAGCACCGACGATAGCGCCTGCACCTGAAGGGGCAGCAGCATTACCAATGTTATCAGCCATTGCGAATTCAAGACCAGCAGCAATCGTCTCGCCCGTTCCAGCGTTAACGCTATCCATACCGTTGTTCACGCCAGTGGGGTCGAAGAAAACAAGTTCAAGATAATCTGTGCCTGCCACGTTCATGCCAGTGGCAGTCAAAAGGGTGGTGTCGCCGTCACCAGTAACGATTCGGGACAAACGTCGAACTTGAACTGTAGTAGCGTCAACGTTAACGAGACCTGTAACCGAAGAGCCATCAGGCGAAATCGCCACAACGTGCCGAACATCTGGCTTAACACATCTTGCGAAAGAACCTCCTGGTGTGTTAAGTGGGTGTGTGCCTGCTGCGTTAAGTGCTTCGAGGTTTGCGATTGTCTGACGGACAATAACAACTTCACCTGCGGTTCTAGCCATCAAGTCTGGATCAAACTGAATCAATTTAGCTTGAGCGTCTGTAATGCCACCAGCTAAGCTAATAGCATCAGCAGCGACGGTTAATGTGGCTGCTGGTGTAGCACCACGAGCAAATGAGTGACCTTGGATAAGGTCTTGGAACTGAGGTGTCTGAGCGCCGTCACCACGAGCTTCTGGATCAAGTTGCGCACCGCCAAGAAGACCTTGAGCAACAACCTGACCACCATAAACAGATGGATCAGAAAGAACGCCGCCACCAGGGGCACCAGCCGTTCCAGTGTCATTGGAAACGTGAAGTCCGTCACGAAGACTGCCAGCCGCATAAGCACCGTCTGTGTTTGGACCCTGCTTCACGAAGTCCATGAAGAAAATAAGACCGCTTGGTAAGCTCATTGGCTGAACTGAAACAAGTTTCTGAGCCAAAAGACCGCCGAATACACGACGAACGATTGGGAAAGCTACAGCAGCGAAGCCTTCTACGTCGCCACCAGCCATTGTGTTTGCTTCACGAAGAAGCTCTTTGGCTTGGTTCTCAAGGAGAACAGCCATTTGATTTCTGTGGAAATCGCCGTCAAGACCCTCAAGAAGACCAGTCTTTTCCCACTTATTGAGAATAGCCTCACCTTCCCTAGAGAGGTCACGATTAACGATCCCTTCTGTAAGATTTTGTAAAATAGACATTTTGTATATTACCTCCGAATGAATTTATTTGTCTTTATTTATTTGGAACTATTAATTCCTGCTAATTTTCTCATTCTCTCTGAGAATGAATCGGTTTGTCTTGGAGTAGCAACTGCATTCCGAGACGCAAATGGCGAAACGCTTCTCTTTACTGCTTCACTCAATGTATTTGGTGCTGACCTCTTAGGGGTTTCGCTACTCAACACTGTGTTTTGAAGTGTCTCGAAAATTGTTTTCGCTTCATCAACCGAACCAGCACCCGTAATGGACTCGACAATTTCTGATTTTTGTCGCTCATTCAAAGAGGCATTATTTAGAATGCGATTCGTGTAAAGCAACTTGGCATTGGAAAGATTAACTTCCGCAAGTCGCTGTGTAATTTTGTCGATAGCAGATCGATATCTCTGCTGTCGGACATCAAAGCCCTGTGCTTGCTTCTGAAGCTGAGCAACTTCCTCTTCTAACTCCGTGTTACGGGCTGTAAGAGTTTGAATCATTTCTTCTTCCTCGGTAAGAGTAGGGGTCTGAACTTGCTCTGTTTCCTCTTCGTCAAGAGTTAACGCAACTTCTTCTACCTCTTCTACTTCTTCCAAAGGGATAGAAATAATATCTTGTCGCTCTGGCTCATGATCAATCTCAAGGGCTTCGAGATTAATTTCTTCATCTTCTTCGACGATTTCTAATTCTTCGCCAAGATTAATTTCAACTTCTTCATCTTCCTGAAGTTCGAGTTCGTCCTCTTCTGGCTCTAACGCAGGCTCGTCTGAAGACATTCCCATGTCCATTCCTGCTTCTTCTTCCTCTGCCTCGATTGCTGCTCTTAGCTGAGCAAAGTCAATCTCCTGTGGCTCATCTTCTTCAGGGCAAGGGCAAAGTCTTTCACCGTCAGCGAAAGCTGGACTAGCCATCTCTGGTGAAATTGCCATTTCTTCATTGAGTGATTCTTCTTCTTTTTCAAGAAGTCTGGAAACTGCTGAACGCATTTCGTCAGCATATTTCTCTAATAATTCGTTTTCTGCGCTCTTGATCGCTGCATCCTTAAGAGCCTTAGCGTCAACAAGAGCCTGTTCGAGTAAATTAGACATTTAGTCGTTCTCCTCACTTTCGTGTGTTTAATAAGAAAAAGTCAAAGTTTTTCAGTAATAAATAGTCCTATAGAGCGTAAAACGCCAGTTTTGAAATAATAAAAAAAAAGGGGGTCCGAAGACCCCCTTAAAACTATTCAGTTTTTGCAGTTCTACTTGCTAAGAAGCAAATTAGACTGTTACTGTTCCTTCATCATCTGCGAATGTGTAGAACACTGCCACGCCCGATGTAGACTCTTCAAAAGTGAATGTAACATCACCTGTTGAGTTGTCAATAGAAATTGGAGCAATCATCGCTTCCAAAACAGAACCATTCAACTTGAACAACTGAATAAAGCCCGATGTTGATGGATCAAAACCACTTGGGAATGAAGCGCCGTCAACAACAAGTGATGTAACACTTGTGAACGAAATCTTGTTGTGTCTGTTGTTCTCTCTTAACTCAAGTGAAGAAACCTTCGCATTGAGTGAAGTTTCTGCTGAAGCTGCTCTTGAAGCCTCAGATGAAACTGCTGCTGAACGAGCAACCTCTTCCTGAGATACTCTTGTTGTAAGAGAAGTGTCTGCTGAAGTTCTTGAAGATGTTTCTGAAGAAACTCTAGCATTGATTGAGGTTACGTGTGAAAGAACCTGAGAGTCGTTTGTAGCATCAACTGAGTTGATGAGTGAAACGATTTCTGCGAATGAGTCTTTGTCACTATCTGCTGATGCAAGAATAGCATCAACTCTTGCTCTTTCTGTTGAAGCCTCATTTGAGAACTTAACATTGAGAGATGAGTCAGCAGAAGCTCTTGCAGATTCCTCTGAAGAGATTCTTGTTGAAAGTGAACCGTCAGCAGCAAGTCTTACAGACTCCTCTGTTGAAAGTCTCGTTGTCAACGATGTATCAGCAGAAGCTCTTGAAGAAGCCTCTGAAGAAATGTTCGTTGAAAGTGTTGAGTCACCTGATGCTCTTGAATCCTCTTCACTTGAAACTCTTGTTGTAAGTGAAGTGTCAGCAGAGGTTCTTGAAGAAACCTCTGAAGAGATAGATGCAGAGTTAGCTGTCTCAAGTGATGTGATAGCTGAAGCTCTTGCAGAAGATTCAGAAGAAATCTTTGCATTCAAAGATGTTGCTGCTGAAAGCTGCGCTGATTCTTCGTTTGAAACTCTTGTTGTAAGAGATGTCGCCTGAGAAGCCTGTGTAGACTCTTCTTCGGATACTCTTGTTGTAAGAGAAAGGTCTGCTGATGTTCTAGAAGAAACCTCTGATGAAAGAGATGTGCTAAGAGAAGCATCTGCGGAAGCTCTTGCAGATTCCTCTGAAGAGATTCTTGTTGTCAAAGATGTGTCACCTGCTGCACGAGCATCTTCCTCTGTGGAGAGTCTCGTCTGAAGTGAGTTGTCCTTAGCAAGTCTTACGGACTCTTCTGTTGACAATCTTGTTGTCAAAGAGGTGTCACCTGAAGTTCTTGAAGAAACTTCTGAAGAAACGCTTGTGCTCATTGAAACAACTGCTGATGCAAGACCAGAGTCATTTGCTGAGTCAACAGCATTAATCAATGAAACGATTTCTACAAATGTGTCCTTATCAGCGTCTGCTGAGTCAAGAATAGCATCAATTCTGCTTTCTTCTACTGAGATAAGTGTCTCAAGTGATGAGTCGGCAGAAGCTCTTGAAGAAACCTCCGAAGAGATTGATGTGCTAAGAGATGCTGCCGCAGAAGCCTGATTAGATTCTTCGTTGGAAACTCTCGTTGTCAAGGATGTGTCACCTGCTGCACGAGCAACTTCTTCTGTCGAGATTCTCGTTGAAAGAGAAGTTTCAGCAGCCTGCGCTCTTGTCTCTTCTGATGTTACTGCTGATGCTCTAACTGAAGACTCTGTTGAGACTCTAGTGTTGAGTGATGTATCAGCAGAAAGTCTCGCAGATGCTTCCGAGGAAACAGCCTGTGAGCGAGCAACCTCTTCTGAGGAAAGTCTTGTTGTAAGAGAAGTGTCAGCAGAAGTTCTTGATGAAGCCTCTGATGAAACTGCCTGTGAACGTGCAACCTCTTCTGACGAGATTCTTGTTTGAAGTGAACCGTCAATCGTCTGAAGTGACGCCGCTGAAACGTCCTGAGAAGACTCTTCTGTTGAAAGTCTTGTCTCAAGTGACGCAAGGGAAGCGTTATTTGCAAACTCTACCCATGTTGTTGTGGATGCATGCCAAATATAAAACTTGACCGAACCACTATCTACGAATTTTACAATTCGACCGTCTTCGTGGCTTGTGCCTGCTGGAAGACTCGCAACTGCTTCGATAGCGAAATCTTTAGCAGAAGCGTTGATAATATTAATTCTACTCATGTGTTTTTATCCTCCTATAAATGTAAAAAACACTAAAGATGGGGGGTACCGAAGCACCCCCCTAAAGTTATGTATCAGATAAATCTGAATTTTTATTCATAATAATTTTTTATTATGATGGGTTGTGACCTGAGTAATACATTCTGTCTACTTGCGTCCAAGAAGGCGAAGAAAGACTTGAATCAGATCTAAACACTGTCATGGTCATGTTACTTGCAGTTCTATCATCCATTGCGATAACGATCTTTAAATCGTACTGAGCATCGGCATGGGTGGACTGAGTGCCGCCCATAATCGTAGTAGCCTCGCCAGCAGGAAAATAGATTGAAACACTTGTGTCTGCATCAGGCTGAATAGCGTTCGTGTTGTAGATTGTTCCTGATGTATCCTTACCATAATAACCTAAGCTGAAGACACCATCGCCGTTTGACTTAGGACCATCCATTCGAACATAGTTTCTATTGGATATACTGTAAGAACTTGCACCAGAAGTAATCTCACTGTAGAGTCTATGACTCGCTGCGAGATTATATCCATAAGTGAACATGTAGCGATCACTACCACCAGATGTAAATCTAATGTGACCCTTTGTGTAACTCTCACCAGTTGTCTGTGGATTATTTCTAGCGTTACCATCATAAAGGCTTTCCTTAGCAACAAAGGTCCACTTTGGTCCTCGGAAAGTTCTCACTGAAGAACCTTGCGTGCCTGTAGCCCAAGTGTTCAAGTTAGTGTATGATGAGAAACCATCAGAAGCTATAGCATAAGGTGGAGACACAAAATAATCTCCAGTAAGTCCAATTTCTCCAAGAGCGAAATCAGAACGTAATGCCTTAGTGGTATAATCAACACCAATCTGCCAAACCATAGCCGCATATTGAACTTGCTGATGACCCCAAGCAAAATAAATGTATTGGTAACCAGAAGTCGAAGTCGGCAACTGCTTATTAGTCCAAGAGAAAGTCACCTGTGTGTAACCAGCGTTCCAAGATGTTGTTAAGTCACTAGTGCTTGAATAGTAATAGCCACCAAAGTTTCCTGAATACATAGCGTGTGGTTCTAGAAGATTATAAAACTTCTTGGCGTTTGCCTCTGAACCTACACCCGTAATAGTAAACGTAACACTCGAAGAACCACCGTTATCATCTGAAAGTCCCGAACCATCAAAACCACTAATGTACATTGATGGGTTAGTCTGCTTTTCCGTAACAGTTGTCTCATCTCCTGCAAAGGAGTAGAAAACTGCGAAACCAGACTTGGCTGATGTACCAAGATCAAATGTCATGGCACCTGTGCTTGGGTTAACTGTTGCTGGTGCAACAAGGTGACGATATGTGTCCGATCCCATGTCTTGAAAAATCTGAACCATTCCATTGCCTGCTACAAATCCAGCAGGAAGGTCAGAGTTAGCAATCGTGATAGACGTCTCGTTTGTGAAATCAATTCTAACGTGTCTTTTGTCTTCTGCTGATTCAAGCGTTGAAACCTTCACATTAATTGAAGCCTCTGCTGATGCTGCTGAAGATGCCTGTGTTGAAACAGCAGAACCTCTATTTGTCTCTGCCGTTCCAAGTCTAGTTGTAAGTGA
>Ga0209348_1001354_pt1 | contig 11972 bp, 6 predicted proteins | sample ETNvirenome_2_30_FD_184065 | JGI IMG/M metagenome (GOLD analysis project Ga0209348, IMG submission 184065) | Marine viral communities from the Pacific Ocean - ETNP_2_30 (SPAdes) (version 2) | ecosystem: Environmental > Aquatic > Marine > Oceanic | place: Pacific Ocean | collected 2013-06-22 | reverse complement strand
GGCTCCCGCTCCTCTCCTTCCTGTGCGCGAGTTTGAGGCGACTCTCCCCTCACCCTTCTTGCCGCTTCCTCTCTGGTGATGCCTTGTTTAGAGGCAATCTTGTCCAACATAACTGGGGTTCTAATTTCACCCCTCGCTCTAGCACCAACCTCTCCAGACTCAAGTGCCTGCAAGAAGTCGTTAAACGATCTCGCACCAGTGCCTCTGGAAAAGCCGACCATCTCTTTCAGGAAGTCAACGATTTTGGTAATGATGCCGCGTGGCTTGCCGCCCAGCTTTACTGCCTTGCCCCTGTCATCAATGAGGTTGTTCTGGTAGCCATACTTGATTAGCTCCGCTATCGCCTCTTCCATGCGGGAAGCGGGGTCTAGGTTGCTGTAAACCCTCTCTGCATACTGGAAGAACGTCTCTCCAGCTTCATATCCCTGTGCGCCATCTGGCGCGTAGGCGCGAGCCGCTTTTTCAAGAGTCGCTATCTCTTGCTCAGTGATTAAGTCGAGAACCCTCAGAGCGTGTAATACTTCGTGATTTAAAGTCCCCAGTATTCTGACCAATAGCTCCGCATCTGTGGCGTTGGGGCCAGCCTCTGCAAGTATGTTGTCGAAGCTAACTTGGAGGACTCTCTGTAGCGGATCAAATGCTCCGCGAGCCGCCGCCTGACGAGGATCGGCTGACTCAACAAAATCTATGTTGCCCTGTGCATCTCTGTTGGGCGTTCTAACCCTGTCCACTAGCCTAGCAATGAAGTCATCAGACAGGCCGAGCTTTTTAACTCTTGCCGCAATAGCCTCAGACATTGCCGCTCGTCTTTGGTCTGGTGACGGCAGTGCAAGTATCTGTGGGGTTTGCTCTGGCTGAGAAGCCTCTTCGACTGCCGCCTGATCACGGCTTACGACCTCTCTAGCCTTCTTGATGACCTGATCGTAGGCTCTCGCCTTCATGGTCTTGCCCTGATACTCAAGGGCGGCTCTGGATATATCTGTGCCTTGTTGGCGGAGATGGTCTACTGCAAGCTGTAGCTCTGCCGGAGAGTATGGCTTTAGCTCAAAGACAGGTAGTTTGGTGGGTTTATTGAAGCGAGGAAAAGCTCGCATTTTGTGATAGAGAAACTGTAGCTCTTCGTTCTTCAGATCATTGATGGACTGATCGCGCCTGAGCTTTCTGCCAGTCAGTATCTGCGCGAGCTTACGCATCTCTGGCGAGTTGTAGTCCATATCAATGTTTTTAGCGGAGAGCAGTTCAGCAAACTTCTCCTGACTAAGCTCCATCTCGCCAAACATTTCTGCACTACTAACAAACGCACCGCCCTTGCGCTGATTGATAAAACCAGCATATTCCTGAGCGTCCTTCATACTGGTGAACTTGACCCGACCCGGCGCTCTCTTGCCTTGGCTTCTAGCCGCCTCTTTCTCTGCGGCTGTTGCGGGTCTAGTCTTTATGACACCCGTAGAAACGCCATCTCTGTCCACGCTTACGGCTGGTGCGCCATCCTGAGAAAACGCTCTAAGCGTATCGACCTCTGAAGCGCCCGACTCAAACTCTGCAAGACTGCCAACATTGTCGCCAAGCGCCTTACGGGCCTCCGAAAGAGAGAAGTTGTTTGTTTCCGGCAAACCCTTCTTTAACCTAGCGGCGTTAATCCGCTGGGATGCGGTCATGTCCTTGGGCTTAATACCCTCGTCTATGGCCTGCTGTGCCGTCAGATCGTCTGCATAGCCGTTTTCAGCAGTGGTTCCTGCGGCATAATCAATGGCTGACTTGTGGTAGCTGTTTGTGTCTGTACCAAGCACCCTGCGGCCCAGAGTGAGCATGGTCTGTCTCTGATCCTCATCAAGATCAAGTCCAGCTTCGTCAATCACCAAGGCATTGTTTTGCTCTAGGGTTTGCTCAAGAACCTGCCCGTTTAAAGCGCCAGCTAACTGTATCGCCTCTCTGGGGTCTGCATACTCAGGCCCATACTGCTTTCCCTGACTGTCAAACACAGCGGTACGCTGTCTTACTGGGCCTTCTGCACCTGTGGCAGTTGCCGCGACAGTAAAGGTTTCGTTTAGTGGGAATGAGTCGCCAAGCCTGCGGGATATTTCTATCGCAGTTGCGGCATAAGGATTGCCTCCAGCAAACTTCTCGCCTTCGACAAGAGTGGGTGTACCTACAGGCACTCTTTTTCTATCGGGGAATCTTTCTCCAGCTTGGGAGGGGGTTGTAAATGGGACGGTAACTGGCTGGACGTTGATAACATCCGGCTCTTCATCCACTGGGGCGGTGACAGCTTCTTCTTGCGGGTCTAGCTTTCTCTGAGAGGACTGCTCTCTTCTCTTCTGCTCTTCAGCCTCAAGCCGCTCTCTTATATCTTTCTCTGTGTCGAGCAGACTTTGGTCAATAGACCTTTTGCGCCGTCCAGCCGCGTAGGTGACGATAAGGTCTGCCGTTGTACCGACAGCACCGCCAACGGTCAGATCATCCCAAAGAGACTCTCCTACCTTCTGATTGGGATCGTATACCCCGAGAGCCACGGCATCCTGTAAGACTCCTGCCACGCCCTCTTGTACAGCCTCGACACTGCCCGTGCCAAGCGCCTTCTTGAGCATAGCGATAGACTTGTCCTTGAACCCGTCAGGCAGTTCCCTTGGCAACCCCTTCAACAGCTTTTCAACAGGCGCAAGCTCTGTCAGGCCAATCGCACCACCAAGGCCAATCGCCAAGTCCTCTTGATCTCCGCTGACATCAATGCCTTGCTCTCTGGCAAACTGTATTCTTTGCGACTGATCTCCTGCACCGGCACCCACAGCGAGCGTTCCTGCACCACCGTATCTTGCCGCCGCCATTCCCTTGCCGGTAAGACCAGCCGCTTTGCCCAAGAGGCCGGGGCCGAGGAATGTCAGGAATGAACCAAGACCTTCGCCAAACTTGGTGCCAAAAGAGTCTCTATATGCCTCATCTGCACCCAAGAAGCTCTCGTTGACAGCATCTCTGCCCTGTTTGGCTAGACCAAGGACGACATCTTCGTCTTCCTGATCTATTGCGTCTTCAAGCCCGACAAGGTTTAGACCGGCGTCAGCAAGCTGAAACAGACCCTCTCCTGTCGATATAAGGCTATTTGCTACGCCACGGGGGACACCCTTGAAAAACTCTCCAGTTGCGCCGAGAAGAGTTGTGTCGTCCTGCGGGGGGTCCAAAAACTCAGCAAAGTCTTCCTCCCTAGCAAGGTTGTTCTCTATAGCAATCTGAGCCAGTTGCTGTTGAGTGATGCTATCTGGAACATTGGTGATAATGTGACCATTTGGTAGGCGTACATCCACAAGTTAGCCTCCCACTATTGCTTGGCTACCAGTCACATCTTTAAAGTCCGTTATCCCAGCGCCTCCAACGCCTCCAACGCCTCCAGTGTCTCCAGTGTCTCCAGTGCCTACAGTGGGCATCCCAATCCCAGCAACACCATACAGGGTTTCCTCTAATGTTTTAATTCTTGCCATCGCTTTCCTGTACTCAACTGGGTATTTTTGTGGGTCAATTATTTTGAGAGCATCCCTAGCTCTTTCAAGATCATCGCCAACCACTCTGATAAACGCCGCATCTCTGGCCGCACCGCCATATTCGGCGGCATTCTTAACCTTCTCCTCAAGCAACGTCATTTGCCTGTCGAACTGACTTGCCGCAGTTTCTCGCTTCTGATCCTCTCTGCCAGCTTGGTACTTGGCGAGGCGCGACCTCATATCCAAGTCTCTGATTTCCTTTGCCCCACTAGCGGCGGCGGCACCTGCGGCAGACAGCCCCTTAGAGACATCCCCAGCGGCGATACCCGCGCCTAGTTGCATGAGTATGTTTGCCTTATTCATGCGCCGTGACTCATCCAGAATATCTGTGATGTTAAACTCTGGCGGCGTTACGGGTGTAGTCTTCTCAGGCTCTAGGCCAAGATTCTTGTCAAGCTCCCTTGGGCTTAGGGTTGGGGGACTCAAACGTGCCAGCATCTCGTCAGTGGGGTTCATTAACTCGTCAAGGCTGTATTCGGGATTGCTTCGATCTCCGCTTGGCACATTGGCAAGAGCGTCTAAGATTTTAGTTTCTGGGGTTGCGCCATTGGCATCAGGTGAGGTCAATCCGCCAAAACGACCAGCTCCTGAGCCGCTCGTGCCGAATACATTTGTTACTGGGCCTTCTGGGCCAATATTAAGTCGCTCGTTAATGCTCTGCGTTTGAATTTTGCTTTCCCCCTGCACAGACGCATCTTTATTGCCAAAAATATCCCCAAGAGTAAGGGGGTCTTCAGTAGAGCCGGTAACAAATTGATCAAGAGCTTCTCCCGCACCGGCAATCGGGGGGGACTGTGCCGCATACGTGAAGCCCTGCCCAAGAGCGCCAGCAATCGGCTTAACGCCGGTTTCGTAGATGTGCTCTGCTAATGGAATCGGGCTATAAAGAATTTCTCTTCCCGTCTGACCGATAGCCGCGCCTATTCCTACGTCTTTGTATGCGTCTGCTATTCTTTGCGAAGCCTCCCTGTTAAACCTGCCTAGAGGCGCGTTCAAAACCTCTTCCCTTATGGCTGACGCAATAGATGAATTATTGCTTGTTGGCGCAGGTATCGAACTAAATTCGCCTGTATAATTGTTTGATGTCATAGCATCAATATTGTCCATTTGCCTTTCGATTGCCTGTTGATCGTTTGACAGTGTGGCAACACCAGACTCTGTTGGTCGCCCGAAAGGATACCTTACAGGGCCATCTGGACCGATCCCTAAATCGACGGGCAATGCGGTAACCCCAGACTTGTCAGGAGCAGGTGCGCCAAAGGGATACCTGACAGGGCCGTCTGGGCCGATTCCTAGATCAACAGGAAGTGTGGCAACACCAGACCTGTCAGCAGGGGGTGCGCCAAACGGACTTGCTGAGCCTCTTGGCCCAATGCCTAATGCCAGATTACTGGCTTGGGTTGGGTTTAGCCCCATATCCTGATACAGCTTGCTCAACTCTGACACTGCCCCAATGCGTCTTTGCCTGTCATTCTGGTCAAGCTGGTCAAGCATCATATCCATGCCCCTTTGAGCAGACTCGCGTCTTTCTCTTGGGCCTTCTTGCGGGGTTACAAAGCTCAACTCAGGCTGGGGCGGTGGCGCAGGGGGTAGACTTGGCATCGAAATGTTCGGAGCCGCCATTGTCGGGTCAAAGGTGTTGTCAAGACTGACGGCGGGAGGCTGTGGCAACGGCATCACAGAAACGCTTTCACGCGGCGCACCTTGCCCTACCACTGGCATAGGGCGTCCCCCTGCCATATCCAGCAACTGCTCTTCAGCACTTCGTGGGGGACGTTCGGCTCTGCGTCTCTGGATAGCCTCTACGACTCTGGCTTGGGCTTCTGGACTGCCCTCCGCTGGAGTGTCCTGCTGTTCAAGGCCCACAAGGCTGTCTCTGGCGTTGACGACATCCTCACTGCCTTTTATTTTAGCTATGTAGTCTCTGGTTTCCTTTATGAGAGACTCTGGGTTACCGTCCCATCTCTCTGCAACTTTCGGCCCTGCGTTATAAGCAATGCCTATGCGATCTAGGTCGCCATCAAACTCATCCACCATCGCCTCAAGGTATCGAAGCCCAATCGCCTCGTTAAGCCTTGGGTTTTCTAGCAACCTGTCTGCTTCAGAAATAGCCTCTGCCGTTGGAGTTATTTTAATCTTCCCGTCTTCTAGCACCTCTCTATCGAACGTGACCTGATCTTCGTTTACTTCAATTCCCGCTCTTCTTGCCAAGTCAAATATGCTTGGAACGTTATATCCCGGTTGTGCGGCTGTCGCAGGCATCACCTGCATTAGGCCAACAGCGCCCTTTACTGACCTCAAGACATTCCCTGAGCTGTCTGTTTGGCGATTGCTAGACTCTATATCTTTTACTGTATCCCCAAGCGCACCCAATCTTTCTCTCAGTGGGTCAAGATTTAAGCCGCTTTGTGCTTGACGACCTTCGTCCATCCTTATCACACCACCACCGAACATCATCTGAGGCGGCATGGCCTGCTCTATTCCCTGCGGAGGCATTTGAGGAGGAGGCATATTAGGCATTCTCTGGGCCATCTGAGGAGCCATAGCCATTTGCGGAGGCATAGACGCCATAATGCCTTCTTGCATCACCTTGTCCTTGACAGTGCCTTGCGGCATCTGTTCCTGCTCCGCCTTATACCGCTTACGCATATCCGATCTGCGCTGTATTTCAGATACAACCAGATACTGCGGCAACTCACCGCTGGGCCTCTGGGCTTCCTGCATCAACGCCTGATCGGGTAGCCCCTTAATAATGTCTTCTTGCTCAAGAATGTTCATTAGTCTGGCCCTGGCCTCCCTCTAAATGCGTTGTACAAACCAGCCGCCGCGATTCCTGTACCCAGCAACTGTTGCATGGTGGACGGTTGCATACCAAATGATGTCTGTGTTGAGCCGGGAGCAATCTGAGCGCCTTGTAGCAAGCTACTATAAAATCCAAGTTGCTCCTGCGGGAAGGCTCTTTGTCTCAGGAAATCCTGATAACCAATGTCCATGCCTGCCTGACGGAGTCTACGCTCTGCCTCTCCTGCGGCTTGCATATTACGGAGTCTTTCGATCTCCATTCTCTGACGTTGATCTGAGTAATCGCCCAACATTCCAGCCGCCTGTAGACGCTGTGCATCGCCACCAAGTAGCTGAGAATAAGCGGCCTGACCCAAGCGAGCCGCTGTGTCAGCGTATGCTCTGTCTTGGGCAAGAGCCCCCTGTGCCTGACCAAACGCCTGTTGCATACCCGCGCCATACAGGTCGCCAAGCTGGCGCTCCAAATTGCGCTGACGCTCTGCCTGCATGATGCCTTCACGGTATCCGCCCAGACTGCCCTGACCAGCCGCCTGCAAGCCAAAGTCACGACCCATAATGTCAGACTGACGGCGAGCTTCTCGCATCTGGTTATCCAGAACAAGTTGCTGATAAGGGTTCATGTAGGATGCCATCGCATAGGGGTCAGCCATTGATGGCATTTCTTGCGCTCGACGGGTTACTTCCAGCATCGTGCCAGCGTAAGGACTGCCCATGCCGACAGTGCCAGCAATGTTGCCAGCTACATCAAGCTCTGGGGATGTGCCAGAAACGCCCATCTCCGTAAAACGCGACATAGCCTCCTGTTCAGCAGGAGTGAAGTACGCCATACGCGCCGCAGGGTACGGGGTATATTCTTCCGCAGACTCATAGCCAGCACGGGCCAATAGGTCTTTGTAATATGGTTCTGCGTATTCCGGTAGGTTTGAAACTATCTGTGTAGTTTCTGTTGGAGCAGAACTTCCGCCACCTTTACCCATTTTTCATACCCTTCTCATAGAATGCCGCCGACTTCTCAAAGCCGTCAGCCTGTAGATATTTCCAGAAACCAAACCTCGCCACACCCTCAATCCCATCACAGCCCATATCTAGGCCGTATCGGGTGATTTGCTCAAGCAGTAGGTTGTACCAAGAATCAAAGTCTTCGCCGCCAAGGAAGTGCATGGACAGCACCCGTTTGGCGGGATATTGCGTTATTTCTGTAGTAAGACAGCCCCAAATCTTCTGATCGTCGTCAAAGGCTATCCAAAGCTGTGTGCTACCCATAGCCACTGCGGCACACAAATGCTCCATCGTCCAGCGCCCGTTGCACCTCTCGACGGCGGGTTCTAGGTAATGACGTACATCATTCCATACCGTGTGGGCGTGTTCCAACGGAACTAGACTAATGTTCATGCAGGCATCACTTTCCTTTCATTGATTCTGGGAGCCTGTTGCGTTGTGCCGTTGCGCTCCATGCGAACCTTGTCCATCATCCTGTCCAGCTCTTTGGCTCCAGCATCAGAGCTACCCTCGCCTAGACCGGACACCACATCAGCGGCAACAATATACTCGCCGGGAGACACGGCAACAGGCTGATCTTTGCCTATCATACCCTGCACCCTGTCATCCATCCCACTGCCATTTCCGCGCACCATGCCCTCTGTCTGAGCGTTTGGCACCACAGACTCAAGGATCATTTGTCTGGCCTGACGGAACATATCTGGGCCATACTTATCGACAAACATATTTATAATCGGGTCGGGATTCTCTGTCTGCCCTAGAACAGCCATAGCCAGCATAGACATTTCCTGCTCGCTGGGCATCGCCTGCTGAGTAAACTCAGTGGGAACCCGCGCTATCCCGCCATCAGGAACAGAGCCCTGCATCATAGAGGTGCGGATAGGTATGTCGCCACCTGTGGGTGGTGGCCCAACCTCTGGCATCTTCTTCGCTTCCGCTTCCCCCCCTTCAGCCATAAAACTACCGATACTGCCAAGGCCGCTCGTCATCAAGCTCGTCAAAAACCTGCCGGTGTCTTCACCATACTGCTCCATATAATCTGCAATTATGGCCTGCTGTTCTGGAGGCAGACCTTTCACATAGTCTGGAACATCCTGCTCCTCTGCTTTTTCCTTGGCTTGCCTAGCCTCTTCATTTGTTACAACGCCATCGCCATCTAAATCGTTGCCTTTTGATCTGGCAAACTCTTGATTGGCTATGGCCTGACTCATAGACATACCGCGATCCATTAACTCCGATATGCGGCCTCTTTGAGCGGTGTCAAACGGCGCTAGAGGCGCGTATTGCTCAAACATATTCTGTTGCATTGGAGACAGTACAGACCCCTCTGATGCCAAGCCCATAACTGACGCCTCATCAAGAGGGCCGGGATCGAGCTTTTCCAGCGTTCGACGATACTCATTCATCTGAGCGTTGGACTGTGGTGCTTGTAGCACTGGGTCAAAGTACTGGCTACGAGATATGACGCCCTGTCTCATCGGCCTGTAGCTTCTGTCAGGAACGTCAGGGGTGCCAACTATATTGCCATCTGGGTCACGGGCTAGGTCTTGGAAATACTGGAACTCTGGCTCAAAACCGGGCATATAGTCGCGCGGTGGGGCAATGACATCCTGACCCCGCTGTCTTCTTTGTACCTCAACTGGGTCAATCCCCCCAAACCCTCTAGGGCCACCCATAAATCTTGCAATGTCTCTGGCAACACCCAACCCAGAGTATTGGTTTGCATATGGGTTCTCGTCCTGACCGCCCGGATAAGTTTTGCCGCCTTCTTCCATCCTTTGGATTTGACCGCCACTAGCGGCAAACATTGGGGGAGGTGTGCGGCGGCTCATCTCTGATCTTGCGTCTGACAAGCCAGTGGGTATTCCGGGCTGTGCCATTGCGTAGCCACGCTGGAGATCGTCGTATGCTTCTTTGCGATCTGCTTCTGCCTCTCCTAAGCGAGCCATCTCCTGTCGGGCAAACTGCTCTTGGATTTTGTCTTGCTCCATGATGCCTGATGTGATGCCAGCACCAGCTATGTTTCCGGTCAAACCAAGGTTCTGACTTATACCTTCGCCAATGCCGGTGCCTGCCTTGAACGCATCTGGAACCGCAGACCTTGCTTGGTCTAGAGCGTTAACTCCTAATCCAGTGGACTCCGCCAACTCTGCAGTTGGCGCTTGCCCAACCAACTGAAGGGGATCAACCCCTGCAACTTCTGCTGTGGTAGATAAGCCTTGCTCTAAAACTTGTGCATCTGCCATATCTATTGCCTGAGCTAGCTCGCCACTACCCGCCTCTGCGAGGTTAGCCGCATCTCCTATCCCAGCACCAAAGCCTGCTGTCAGGCCAGAAAGAATGCCGCGCTTGAGATCGCCTGTTACAGCCGCCGTTCCTGCGCCTACAAGAGCGCCTGTGCCTAACGCACTAAGACCCAAGCCCTTTGCCGCAAAACCCAATAGGAGCGGCAGAAACGCCTCTGGCTGGCCCGTAACGGGGTTTGTGGTGAGTCTGCCGCCGGGAACCAGAGAGGCTATCCCTGCCACTTCAGCGGGGTTCATGTGGACAAGCATGGAGTCGCCATAACGACCATACTTCGCCATCTCATCCATCATTGGTTTTGCTGGGTATCTATTCATCAGCTTGTCTCTACACCAAACATATTGAAGCTAAGGCCAGTGCTACTTGCGTACACCTTGACCACATCGCTTTGGTTAAGCGTCAGTCCTAACACAGCAGAAAATGTGTCTGTAGCTGAGACTGACTTATCATAATAAATAAACTGCTTGTTGTCTGCTCCAGCACCCGCCACATGGACACTTAACCTAAATGTCAGTGCGCCAGAGGTGCGGTTGCATACATTGATAGAGCTAACGGTTGTCTGGTTCAGGTTAGGAACCGTGTACAGCGTGGTTGTTGTCGTGGCAGACGGGTCAAGCTGACCAAGAACCTTGATGACATCAGCCATTGCTTGCACCCATCAGCAAGAACTGGAACCGGCGCAGGGCCAATGACGAGTCCTTGTTTGTCTTGTTTGTGTTGCCCTCTACAGTTGCCGATATGTCTTGTAGCGACTGCTCTATTGATCGACGGGCAACCTGCTCATTTTCTCGCTCATACTCTGGGCTGGCTACCGGCAGTGTCGTATATTTAGGCATTATCGGCGTCCATCCGTTCTGACATCAAATCGCAGATCACCCAGAGTCCAGCCATAATCCGTTCCGTTGCTGGATATTTTGATAATCATCTCCCGAGTCCTAGCTCTGAGGTGAAACTGGCCTGTAGTGCTAGCTATTGTCGCCGTGTCTAACAGTGTTTCACTGCCCAGCGGAAAGTCCCTACCCTTGACCTCAAGAGACAGATCAACAGCCGCAGAGTTGCCTCTGAAGGTAAAGTCAGGTATCACCCTCCGCACTGCCGCAAACTGCTCGCCATCACCCAAGCCAATGCCGCCAGATGCAACAAACGCATTCAACGGCTCGCCGTCAGCAGTATGACCAAACTCATGTATATAAAGATAATTGTCGCTAGTCAGGCTGTTTGACGCGGCAATCGGAAACTCCTTAGTTGGCGCATGGATAAACGCCCCACGATCTAGTGTGCCTATAGACCAGTTGTCTTCTAGGTAGTTGTATGTGACGTAGTTTGTAATGTCTGCGCTTGGAGTCCCTACTGGGTAGTACCACGTTACCTCTGAGTCGTCAGGGTTAGTCGTAGCGTATATCTTAAATCTCTGCTGAAATTGAAGATTGGAAAACACATGGTCGAGAACCGTGCAAGGTAGTCTCTGTACCGATCCGCGATAGACATAAAACCCTTCCCTATCCATAAAAAACACAGAATCAGCCGCCGCCACTCCAGCCTTGGGCGAGATCATGCTGACGTTCTCTGCCACAGGAGAAAATGAGTAAATGAACGGAGCGCCAACAAATCGCATGGCTTGGATGCCAACATCCGTAAATACCAGTATTTCCTGACGAGTCTTGATCGCCCCGACAATCGTTGTTCCTGTAGAGATAACCTGACCACCAGCACTGTTCGTTGCCGTTGGCGTCCAATCCACCGCGTTTTCTTGGTCAGACCAGCGGATAAACAGCGGGTCTAAAGTTGACGAGCCAATCGGGTTGCAACCAAAGCAGATAACGTGCCTGTCAATGTCAGACACCATGACCTGAAGCGCCTCGACGGGCGTGTCAGATGCACCACCCAAGCTGGACAAGGCTACCGCTCTGGTTGACAAACCACCGCTCTCATCCCAGAAATACACAGAGCTACCTCTGGGGTTGAATATAAGGTCATCGCCAAATGCGTCCTGACTGTACAGCCGCAACTGGTTTGACGAGGTAATTGCCACAGACTCGCCAAAAGTCCCAGCGCCCCACGCGCCCACACCCCAGCCCGTGCTGTCTACATAAAAGTTGGTGCCAGTGTTGATCTGATATGCGCCTACAACCGAGCTACCACCATTGCCAGAGTCACTGGCGTTAGCTGTCACTGTAGCGCCAGCGGTGTCTTTGGCGGTGATGTTGTAGCTGTTGGCGTTTACAATAACGCCGATCTGATACTCCTGATTGAGTACAGCGGCTGTCACATTACCGCCTAATGACACTGCTCCAGAGTATGTCACAAAGTCGCCTTCTACAGCACCATGACCTG
>Ga0209348_1001353_pt1 | contig 11974 bp, 13 predicted proteins | sample ETNvirenome_2_30_FD_184065 | JGI IMG/M metagenome (GOLD analysis project Ga0209348, IMG submission 184065) | Marine viral communities from the Pacific Ocean - ETNP_2_30 (SPAdes) (version 2) | ecosystem: Environmental > Aquatic > Marine > Oceanic | place: Pacific Ocean | collected 2013-06-22 | reverse complement strand
GATTTGCTCATATTGCGGATACCCATATCCGAAATTTAAAATATCACTTTGAATACAAAGAAGTATTCAAACAATTATATAAATCATTAAAAGAAGAAAAAGTAGACTACATTATCCACTGTGGAGACATTGCCCACACCAAAACACAGATTTCACCAGAGTTTGTGGATATGTGTAGAGAATTTTTTGAGAACCTATCATCAATCGCACCAACCTATATTATCTTAGGTAACCATGATGGTAACCTTAGAAATGGTAGTAGACAAGATGCAATCAGTCCGATTGTGAAAGCAATCAACAATAAGAATCTTATCCTACTTCGCAATGCAGGCGAAACAAAATTAAACGGTAATTTCTGTTTAAATGTCTTATCGGTTTTCGATGAAGAAAACTGGACAGATCCAACTGATCCTGGGGCTGTAAATATTGCTTTGTATCATGGTGCAATCGACCGGTCAACAACTGATAGTAACTGGACCCTAGGTGGAGATCACGATATTACTATTTTCGAAGAATTTGATTTTGCATTTCTTGGAGATATTCATAAAACTCAGCAACTAGATGCCGAGGGGAGGATTTGGTATGCTGGATCAACTGTACAGCAAAATTTTGGAGAATCTTTAGATAAAGGCTACTTGTTGTGGGACATTAAAAGTAAAGATGATTTTACAAATAAGCTAATTACATTTAAGAATCCAAAGCCTTTCATCACCTTAACTCTTACAGAGAAAGGTAATTTACCCAGAGCTAAGCCACCAGAAGGCGCTCGTGTTCGGATTGTTTCAAAAACTAACGTATCAGTTGACAAAATAAAGAAAGCTATTGATGTTGCAAAGTTTAAGTATAAGCCTGAATCTGTTACGTACTTGAACAAAGCAGCTGCAAAGCAAATTCAAGTTTCTGCTCCTGAAGGCTTAAAAAGCCAAGATCTTAGAGACATTAAGGTCCAGGAGCAAATTATGTCTAAGTATTTAGAAGAGTACGAAACAACTCAAGATGTGCTAGAAAAAGTTTACGAACTGAATAAGCGATACAACAAAGAGATAGAAGAGAACGAAGAGGTTCTTAGAAATATAAATTGGTCCATTAAAAATCTTCAGTGGGACAACACGTTTAACTATGGAGAAGGAAACTTTGTAGACTTTACAAAACTAGAAGGTATTGTAGGGATCTTTGGTAAGAACTACTCTGGTAAGTCATCAATTGTAGACACACTGCTTTACACACTATACAATACAACTTCAAAGTCTATTAGAAAAAGCTACAATATCATTAACCAAAATAGAAATGATTGTTTTGCAAAAGTTCAAATAGAGATTGATGGAAAAGATTACTTTGTAGAAAGAACGTCTAGAAAAGACATTAAGAAAAGAACAGGAGAGGATACTCAAACAGCAATTACTGACTTAGAGTTTTATTCAGAAGATGAGGTTGGTTCCACAGGTTTGAACGGTACATCTAGACAAGATACAGATAAAAATGTACGCAAATATTTTGGAACTCATAAAGACTTCTTAATGACTTCTATGGCCTCGCAGTTGGATTCCTTTTCGTTTATAAACGAAGGGTCTACTAATAGAAAATCATTTCTTGCAAAGTTTTTAGATTTGCAAATTTTTGATCAGAAGTTTGAAAGAGCAAAGAAAGAATCAGCGTCTATCAAAGCTGCGCTAGCTCGTCTAGAAGGTAATGATTTTGAAGAGATGATATCAAAGATTAAAAATGAAATAACAAAATCAGAACTTGGTATAGAATCAAATAAAGCAATTTGTGTAGGACTTAAAAAAGAACTAGAGTTTACACAAAGTGTTTTAGGGGCCTTACAACTTAAGATTGAATCGGTTCCTGCAGAAGTCATAGATCCAGTTCTTACAGCCAAGAAGATTTCTGAAAAAGAAAAAACTATATTGCAGATCAATGCTAAAAAAACAGAAGCTCAAAAAAACCTTTCAGAGAACAAAGGCAAGTATGAAAAGATCGAAAAGTTTTTAGAAACTTTTGAGATAGATAAGTACGAAAAGAAAAAGGAGTCTTTCACTAAGATTAGAGAAGAACTAGATTCATTAGTAAACGAACTAAAAGTTATATCAGAACAAAAAACATTATTAGCTTCTCATGAAGATCTTTTGTGTTCTAAGTGTGTACCTATTATTGGTAAAACAGTTAGTTCTAAATCGCGTCAGATTGGATCATTATCCAGAAAGATAAATGAAATAGGCCAGTCTCATTCGTTTGAAGAGCAATCAAAAGTTAATGATTATATTGAAAATTACAGGCGGTTACTAGAAAAGCGCAATGAAGTGGCTAATCTTATAACTACTAGTAATTTGGTGATTGAAAGAGCAGACAACTTACTGTTTAAAGAGCAGGTTGAGTTAGAAAACTTGAGAACCAAAAACAATGAGTACCAAGAAAACAAAGATGCTATTGAAAACCTGAAACAGTTACTAGCTGAAAGAGATGAAACTAAAAAGGTTGTAGAAAGTAAAAAAGAAGAACTTGAAGTATGCAGCGGAAAGATCATGCAATTGCATAAAAAGCATGGCTCTCTAGAGCAAAAACTAGAACATACACAAAATCAGTTGCTTGAGTATGAATCGCTAAAGAAAGACTTTGCAGCTTACCACTTGCTTATGGTCTGCTGTCATCCCAACGGAGTTTCTTATGAAATAATCAAAGAAAGATTACCCTTGATTAACGAAGAAATATCCAAGGTCTTAACTAACATTGTTGACTTTGAGGTATTTATCACTAATAATGAAGACAAGCTAGATATATTTATCAAACACCCTAAGCATGATCCGCGACCATTGGAACAAGGGTCAGGCGCAGAAAAAACGATAGCACAAATGGCTATTCGCTTAGCTTTCTTAACTGTGTCCAGTTTACCAAAGTCTGACCTATTTATACTTGATGAGCCGGCAACGGCTCTAGATGAGGAAAATATGGAAGGTTTTATTCGTATTCTTGATATGATTAAAGGATATTTTAAGACAGTTATTTTAATTTCACATCTAGATAGTTTAAAGGATTGTGTTGATTTGCAGATCAACATTGAGAAAAAAGGTGACTTTGCTCACGTAAACATATAGGAGGATTTATGGTGACAGCAATAAAAGCATTCGCAGACAAATATACAGAGAGATTTATCTCACGCAAATTTCTTGCATGGTTAACAGCAACAGGGCTTTGTGCATACGGAACAGTGACAAGCGGAGACTGGGTAGCAGTTACTTTAGCGTACATTGGATCTCAAGCACTCGTTGACTTAGCACTACAGTGGAAGCACGGAAGACAGTGATTTTAAAACTTAAACTGCTTTGGGCTTGTCTTAAGAAAAATTGGAAAGCTGCTGCATTAGCAATCTGGTCTATCATAGTTTGGTTTGTATCTAGAAGAAACTCAGCCGCCGCAATAGAGGCAATGCAAGCAAACAAAGAATCTTACGAAGCTCAAATTAAGTCTTTAAAGGTGCAGCACAAAATAGAAAGAGATAAGATTGAAGAACTAAATTTAAAATACAGAGAAACTATTGCTACAATAGAAGAAAAGTATAATAAAAAAGAGCAAGAACTTTCTCGCAAAGAAAAAAAGAAAGTAAAAGAGATAGTAAAAAAGGCAAAGGAAAACCCTGATGAGATTAACAAAAAGATTGAAGACTTGTTTGGTTTTACTTCTGATTCTTAGTTTTACATCAATTACCTTAGCAAGTCCAGGTAGATATGTACAGCTTGAAAAAGGCAAAAAGATACCTTGGAAAGGTTGGTGTTTCGATAGTGAAGCTATGGCTTCAATCGTAGCAGAAAAGGAGCTAGCAGAGCAAAAGTGTGAATTAAACACTTTGCAAGAATTAGAACAGCAACAAGCAAAGTTTGATCTTAAAATAGGCCAGCTAAATGCAAATTTGGAGTACGAGGTTCAGACTAGAGATGTAGCAATCCAGGCGCTTCAAGAAGAGAATTTGAAAATAGAAAATGCTTTGATACATGAGCAAAAGTTTGGCTGGATACCACCAGCTTCTATAGGGTTTCTTATTGGCGCACTAACGATTTTTTTGGTGACACTGTGAGCAAAGAATTAGATTTAAACGAGATAGCAAAAATAGAGAAAGCTATAAAAGAAAAGTATGGAGCAGATGCAATCCAGAACCCAAAAGGAAGCTGGAGCGAAGAAAAAGAAAACAAGTATCTTCAAGAGCTAAAGGCTTTTTACAATAAACAAAAGATAGAAAAGTCGACAGAAGAACTGGAAGGCTTTAAAGTAAAGAAGAGAAGAGGCAAAGAAGATCAGTCAAGAGTGTGCCCAACATGTGGCGCATACTCGTTCTCGTTGAATGATGACTTGTACATGACTAAGTTTAATTGTTGCTTTAATTGTTACATTCAATATATCGAAGGCAGAGAAGCACGCTGGAAATCGGGCTGGAGGCCAAACAACTAACTATTTACTAATAGCAAACTATTTATTGCAGAGGATTTTAAAACAATGGCAACAACTTTAGAAATTATTAATGGTATCTCGCAGGTACTTGCAAATTCATATGACGGGGCACTCGATGAGTCCGGCGAGCCAGTTAAGATTGGCTTGAGAAGGGAGGAGGGGAACCCTCTCATCGATCGTAGGATTATGGATGGTTTTAGCGCATACATCAGCGGAGATAGATTAAACATTAAATATCATGCGGAAATACCACTTAAAGAAGTTCACTCAAATGGTTTCGAAGGAGAAATGGAATCAATGGTGGAGAAGGTAAAGTCTTTCCTGCAGAAGGAATACAGGAAGGTAACCAAGTCTTCTCTTTCTCTTTCGGACCCAAGCGAGGTTGATGTTTTGGTCGAGTATATATCTCGTATACGTTGTAGCGTAAAAGTTCACAAGTGTTACGCAATCAGCGGTCTTGCAGGTGACGAAGAGAGAGAAGTAGACCCAGAATTTGAAAAGTTTACAGCACTCGGCGGTTTGAAATCATAAGAGGGCATATGCCAATAAAACTTACTAAGCAAGAAATCATGAAGGAAATTGTCCGATGCGGCAAGAAACCTGAATATTTTATACATACTTACGCAAAAATAACACACCCAATGAAAGGCCTTATACCTTTTCATTTATACCCTTTTCAAGAAAAGTTATTAGAGGACTTTGAAGATCATCGTTTTAATGTTATACTAAAAGCACGCCAACTGGGTATATCTACTATCACCGCAGCATATGTGGCTTGGATGATGATGTTTCACAGAGAAAAGAATGTCTTAGTAATCGCAACAAAGTTCAACACAGCTGCTAACCTTGTTAAAAAAGTCAAAGCGATAATAAAAAACCTACCAGACTGGCTCAGAATATCTAGAGTAGATATTGATAATAGAACGTCGTTTGTATTATCAAACGGTTCACAAATAAAGGCATCGTCCACTTCTGGTGACGCCGGACGTTCAGAAGCACTATCACTTCTGGTTATAGACGAGGCTGCGCATGTCGAGGGCTTAGATGAGCTGTGGATGGGTTTGTACCCTACACTCTCTACTGGTGGTCGATGTATCGCACTCTCTACTCCAAATGGCGTAGGCAACTGGTTTCATAAGATATATTCAGAATCAGAGAACAAAGCAAATGATTTTTTCCCAACAAAGTTAGCATGGGATGTTCATCCGGACAGGGATTTAGAATGGTTTGAAAAAGAAACTAGAAACATGTCTCGAAGAGAAATCGCTCAAGAGCTAGAGTGCAACTTTAACATGTCTGGAGAAACGGTCTTTGCGTCTGAAGACCTAGAGGTTTACTACTCCATGATGAAGGACCCCAAGTACAGAACAGGGTTTGATAGAAACTTGTGGATATGGGATGAAAGAGAACAGGAAAGCACCTATCTGATAGCAGCAGATGTCGCGAGAGGCGACGGTAAAGATTACTCTGTATGTCATGTAATCAAACTAGAAACGATGGAGATTGTAGCGGAGTACCAAGGCAAGTGTACTCCTGATATATTTTCCAGAGTTCTTTTTGATGTTGGGCAAGAGTATGGAAATGGCCTAATGGTGGTAGAAAATAACTCAGTTGGATATTCAGTACTTGAAAAATTGAAATCAATGAGATATCCTAACCTATATCATTCGATAAAATCTACTCATGAATTTATAGAGGAGTACCAAGCAGATCAGATGTCTAATGCGATTCCAGGATTTACCACAACATCAAAAACCCGGCCGCTAATAGTTGCTAAGATGGAAGAATTCATTAGAAACAATCTAATTAAGATATATTCTTCTAGGCTTTTATCTGAGATGAAGACCTTTGTCTGGAATAATGGTAGAGCAGAAGCTATGAGGTCATACAATGATGATTTGATTATGGCTTGTGCTGTTGGCTGCTGGGTTAGAGATACCGCTCTAGCAGTAAACCAAAGAGACGCTGAATATGCGAAAGCTTTTATTGGTTCGATAACTCGAAGCGATAATATGTTGGACACTAGAATAAAAGGTATGATCAGTACCGGAAAACTTAAAATGAACGACGAACTTAATAAGCACGTCAAGACAGCAACCGATTTTCCATGGTTGTTTAAGGGATAAAAAATGGCTAAGAAAAATAGAAAGAACACAAGAAACCCACAGAGTTTACTGTTTAGAAGATTAACTAGGTTGCTATCGGGACCTTTAACGCAGTACAGAACACAGAACAATCATAGGTTGCGTAGAGTTGAACTAGATAAATATGCAAACAGTTTTACTTCGGCATCCGGAAAAGACTTTAAGAAGACAGCGTACAACCCGTACTCAAACTTACAATCAGGATACATGTCTTCGCAGCAAAGAACTGAGAGATATGTTGATTTTGATCAGATGGAGTATACTCCTGAAATTGCATCAGCGCTAGACATCTATGCAGACGAGATGACTACTTACTCATCTTTGTCACCCATGTTGCACATCCATTGTGATAACGCAGAGATAAAAGCAATACTTGAGACATTGTATGTAGAGGTATTAAATATAGAGCACAACCTATTTTCTTGGTGTAGATCTATGTGTAAGTATGGAGACTTTTTCTTATATTTAGACCTTGATGATTCACTTGGTATCACGTCTGTGATTGGACTACCAACACAAGAACTTGAAAGACTAGAAGGAGAAGATAAATCCAACCCAAACTATGTCCAGTATCAATGGAACTCTGCAGGACTTACCTTTGAAAACTGGCAGGTTGGCCACTTTAGAATCCTTGGTCAAGATAAGTATAACCCATACGGTACCTCAGTATTAGAGCCAGCCCGAAGAATATGGAGACAGCTTACGTTACTAGAAGATGCAATGATGGCATATAGAATAGTTAGATCACCAGAGCGTAGAGCCTTTTACATTGATGTAGGAAACATTGCACCCCAGGATGTTGAACAGTATATGCAAAAAGTCATGACTACGATGAAGAGGAATCAAGTTGTAGATGCACAGACTGGCCGTGTAGACTTAAGGTACAACCCCTTGTCTGTGGAAGAAGACTACTTTATTCCTGTTAGAGGCAATAGCGCAACAAAGATAGAATCAGTTGCTGGTGGCAAATATACTGGAGATATTGATGATGTGAAGTATCTTAGAGATAAACTTTTTTCCGCATTGAAGATTCCAGCTGCTTACATTTCTTCAGACTCTGAAAAGGCAACAGAGGATAAAACAACGCTAGCTCAGAAAGATATTCGATTTGCTAGAACAATACAAAGACTACAAAGGTCAATCGTTTCCGAGTTAGAAAAAATCGGTATCATTCACTTGTATACACTAGGGTATAGAAATGAGGACCTAGTATCTTTTTCTTGTTCTTTAAACAATCCTTCAAAGATTGCAGAAATGCAAGAGCTTGAGCACTGGAAGACAAAGTTTGATATTGTTGGTGCTGCGACTGAGGGGTTCTTTTCAAAGCAGTGGTTATCCAAGACTTTATTTGGTATGACCGACGACGAGTTTATTAGAAACAGAAGAGAAATGTTTTACGATAAGAGATTTGAAGCTGCTCTAGAAACAGCCGGCGAAGCAGAACAGGCAGAGGCAACAGCCGGTCTTGACGCAGGAGTCGATGCACTTGATGCTGGAGGAGGAGCCCTAGGAGCTGATCCTGGAGGTGTAGGTACAGTTGGCGCAGAGCCTGAACTTGGAGCTGGAACCCCTGACCTTGGAGGCGATCTCGGAGGAGACACTCCAGCACCGGCCGCAGACACAGGGCCAGCAGCTGATGGTGGTCTACTAGCAGCACCACCTGGTAAACGAGAAGATGATAAAGGTAGAACAACGACAGATAAATCTCATGGATGGTATGAGCCCAGAGGATTATTTAAGGGTGGTGACCGCCGAAAAACATCGGGGCCAAGAAAGAAAAATATGAACAGAGCAGCAAGCCCGGAAACTGGAACGACTAGGAAATTATATCCGGGACACAGCGAATTATCTAGTTTGGTAAGAGGAACAAGTGTTTACGAAGGTCAAAAGACTAATTATAAAGTAGAGGAGTCTAAAATCCTTAAAGAACAAAAGGAGCTAGAAACCTTATTTAAAAGTTTAAAAGAGAGGGACGAAAAGAATGAGACTAAAGCATAACAAGAAAAGAAATACTGCATTTGTTTATGAAGCACTTGTAAGAGAACTTACAGAATCAGTTGTAAAAAACAATAAGAATAAGCAAAACAAAATAGTCTCTATTATAAAGGACCACTTTAATAGTGGATCTACCCTCAAGAAAGAGCTTGATTTGTATAGATCAATATACGAAACCCGACACATCGAAAAGACAACAGCAGAAAAGATTGTTTATCAGGTAAAAGAAAAACATGAGACACTGGATAAGAAAAAGTTATTTCAGGAGCAATCTGCTTTGATTAACAAAATAAACAGAACACTATCAGCAAAAATATACAACAACTTTGTTCCTAATTACAAGACAATAGCATCAGTTCATTCTATATTTCAAGACTCTTTGCCTGTAAAGGATAGGGTACTGCTAGAAGAAAATATTGTTGAGCAAATGTCCTCTTCTGCAGAAGCACCAAAGGATGTTCTACAGCCTATTGATAGTCTTACATACAATACTTTTGTAACCAGTTTTAATCAGGAATATAGTAGTGTTTTATCAGAAGGTCAAAAAAAGCTGCTGACTACCTACATAACATCTTTCGAAGATAATGAGGTTGAACTAAAGGTGTATTTAAACGAGGAGATAGGCAGAATTAAAGGTGAACTTGCAGATGTAATTGATAATACAGAAGATGTTACATTCAAAGAAAAAGTAGAAAAAATTTACGGTATACTTGAAGATACGAAAGAAAGGCAAATTGATACACAAACTGTTGAGCTTGTATTGCAAACTCAGCAACTATTGGAAGAGATGGAAAAATGACTGTTAACTTAAAGATAGATTTAGATCCTAGAGTTGAACTAAAAGCTAGGAGAACCTTAGAGGGTAATATTATCATACTTGATCATGAAGATATTGATATTGTATTGATGCTAGAAAAGAACAAGTGTGTTACCTTCCCAAAGCAAGAGATGTCTGATAAGGTTTACAATGCTCAAGACAGAATGTTTAAAAAAATGTTTAAGAAAGGTGTCATAAACCCTTCATCTGTTCGAGGTGGTAACGTATATGGTTCGATGGAGGCAGAACTTTTAGAATCCAAAATACCAGGTATCGATGCTGACCAGGCAGTACTTTACTGCATAAACGAATTTATTAAAGAAGAAAAGCCATTCTTCAAGACTTCAGCAGAATATAACACGGATAGATTAGACGCCTTACTAAGACCATCTCCTGAGGATTCTACAGAACTAGGGGATGTCCCCCAGAAAGCCACGAAGGGTTCTATGGACCCAACAGTCAGACCATACGGTTTTATGTATAATTATTCTCTTGTTAGAGAAGGGAATGAAAGTGAGGATTCGTGACTTTTATTTGGTTCTGTCTGGTTTCATATGGTCTAACTCAAATCCTCGTTTACGGAAAAATCCTAGACCCAATCCGCCCAAAGTCAGGAAAGTTAGGGCAATTGCTTGAATGTCCAATGTGCACCGGCTTTTGGGTTGGCCTATTTTTATGGTTCGTAAAGGACTATACACAACTATTTACTTTTGATAATTCTTTTATCACTGGGCTGCTTTTAGGTTTTGCTGGCTCAGCGGCAGCATATATCGGTAATACCGTGTTTGGTGATGAAGGAATTAAGGTGGAAAAATTAGTCCACATTAAGAAGGAGAGAGAATGAGACCTTTAGCTAAAATAAGATGGATGATTAGACCTGTAGCTAACTGCTGCAAGGGATCATAGATGATGCGGGTAGCCCCCGCTTTGAGGAAAGTTATGAAACTTATAAGAGAATACTACGAACTTTGTGACGGAGGTATATGTCAAGATCTTCTAACTGAGGCGGAAAAGAGAGAAGTTGCAGAAGGGGCAATGTACTTAACAGGTATAGTTCAAAAATGTAATACGAAGAATGCTAATGGCCGTATCTACGAAAAGAAAACTTTATTTAGAGAAGTAGAAAGGTATAAAGACTTAGTAAACCAGAGAAGAGCACTTGGTGAATTAGATCATCCAGATAGTTCTGTGATATCTTTAGACAGGGTTTCACATATGGTTACATCTATTTGGACTGAAGGTGATGATGTTAAAGCTAAAATTAAAGTATTGCAAGAACTTCCATGTGGTAAGATACTTGCTGGCCTTATAAAGGAGGGAGTTACTTGTGGTATTTCGTCTAGAGGCACAGGATCTGTGAGAGAACAAAACGGAACAACTATGGTAGAAGATGATTTCCAGCTGATCTGTTTTGATATGGTTTCGGATCCATCAACTCCCGGTGCCTTTATGTTAAGAGAAGCAAAGCAAGTAGCCAGAAACAGCATGAGTGCTGATAATGCATCTAGATTACTAGATCAAATATTGGAAAAGTACAAAGTATAATGAAAAGATCTGAACTAAAAAGTATTGTAAAGGAGTGTGTAAAAGAGGTTCTCTTCGAAGAGGGCGTCTTGTCTAGTCTTGTAGCCGAAGTAGCATTTGGAATTACGAAAGCACAATCTAATCTTGTAGAAGCAAAGCAGCCAAGCCAAGAAGATAGCGCTAGGCTCCAAGAGGCAAAACTCCTAGAGCAAGAGACTAGAAGAAAGAAACTCTTAGAAACCAAGAGAAAGATGCTAGACGCAATGGGCAACTCAAAGATGTCAAATGTGTTTGAAGGTACTGAGCCACTTAGAGAGGGTGGAACGCCCGGAAACGTGAGTCCGCAATCTCCACTTGCTGGTAGAGACCCTGATGATGCAGGTATAGATATATCAGGTTTATTTAAGTTTGCAGGTCACAAATGGAATGCTCTAAAGTAAAGGAGATACAATGAGTAGAGGAAAGCCATGTCACGTGGAAATCGTGATACACGATCAAAATCAAGTAGAGAGGATGATCAAAAAGTTTACAAGAAAATGCAAAAAGCAGGGGCTTTTTGAAGAGTTGCGAGAAAGAAGATACTTTAAAAAGAAATCTTTAACTCGAAAAGAAAAACGGGAAAATAAAAAGAGGTTGTCCCAAAAGTCAACACAAAAAATGAAAGACAAATTTAATAAATTTGATTAACAGGAGAACATAAAAATGCCAGGAAAAGGTTTTAATCAAACACCAAGCGCTTCGGAATATCGTAAGTATAATAGTTTCGGCAGAACTCGCCAAGCAAAAAACCTTGCGGGCAAACACGCTGCAGAGATAACACCTTCAGGGGACCCGCCAACAACCGTAGACCAAGGTTTTGCAACAGAAACACAAAAACATCTACATTTGTTTTTACGTGAGGCAGATGGTGCCGGCAATGGAGTGACTATAAAAGTATGGGCTTGGACGCATGCATTCGGAGAATGGTATGAACTACAGTCGGGTGCAGCAGACGTAACTATTACAGCAGACAACACTACAAAGGTGATGTCCGGGGCAGACGCAATTGATATAT
>Ga0209348_1001352_pt1 | contig 11975 bp, 8 predicted proteins | sample ETNvirenome_2_30_FD_184065 | JGI IMG/M metagenome (GOLD analysis project Ga0209348, IMG submission 184065) | Marine viral communities from the Pacific Ocean - ETNP_2_30 (SPAdes) (version 2) | ecosystem: Environmental > Aquatic > Marine > Oceanic | place: Pacific Ocean | collected 2013-06-22 | reverse complement strand
TACATTGTCAGCTTCTCCGCCTTTGGCTCCGTGTATCGTGGACACTGTTATGCGAGGCTCTGCATTGAACTTCTCTCCTCGTCTTAATAGCGCTGTTATGTATACACGCTGTTCTTCAGGTAGCCTATCGAGGGCCTTGTGCCATATCAGCTCATCGCCGACTAGCAAACCGCACTGCTCTTGCAAGAATGTCATGTCCAGTAATACGTCGCTATCTAATCCAGACAGCTTTTTAAACCCACGCTTGACCCGTGTGCCAGTGCTCATGTAGCTGTAGACGTCACGAGCCGCTTCTAGTGTAATAGATCGTCCCTTACGGAGCTGTTCCCAGCCATTCACTGCCGAAGATATTCTAGCCGAGATAGATCTGTGGCCTTTGTGAGTATAGAGTAATCCCAGAGACTTCAAGGTCTCAGCGACTGGGTTTAGTATGTAACCGGCCTGAGCCATGATGAGCCACTGGCCTTCCGATAGGTCGAGATCATCTATACGGGCTATATGTTTGACGGAGCCTACTTCATCTTTTGGTTGGTAGCGCTTTGGGTATCGGTGTTTTATTCTGCCAACTATCTGTTCTGCTACGGCGTGTATTGACTTAGGCACACGAAATGATTGCGACAGGGTTTCGCTTGAGCCGTCCAAGGCTATGAAATGTTCTACGTCAGCTCCGGCCCATCTATATATGGCTTGGTCATCGTCCCCAGCTGCAAACATAAACTGCGACTTTTTATCCAAAGCATGGGCTATGTCCCACTGTAAAGGGCTAAGGTCTTGTGCTTCATCTAGGAATGTAACCTGAAATGTGGGACAGCATTGATCTGCTGTGTCAATGAAGCTCTGAAGCATATCTGTAAAATCAAACAGATTGTTCTTTTCTTTGTATTCTTTGTAGCACTGGTGGACATAATTAACTGTGTTCCAGTCATATTCTATGTATGTCTCGTTGTAGAGCTGTCGTATATCTACTTTCTTGAGCCGTGCTAAGTTGATTGTGTTAAGGATAGGATGATCGTTGCTTTGTATTTCTTGTATCTCTGCATCTAGTGACGGCGACTTACTGAGACTGATACCAATCTTCTTGGACAGCTCCTGATAGTGTACGCCTGACATAACTTGTTCTGTCCTTATCTCAGTCATGGACAGCGCCAGTGAGTGTAAGGTCCTGAAAAAACAAAGGTCTTCATCTGGATCTAGGTTAAAACGCTTGGCGGCTCTTTCTTTTGCTTCGTTAGCCGCTTTCTTTGTGAAAGCAAGGAACGCTATGTGGTTAGGGTTCGTGCCCTTCTGTAGCTGTTCATCTACCATATTGAGTAGCGTAGTTGTCTTGCCCGTGCCGGGTGGTCCAAAGATTCTAAACATTAGTTGTCGTTCGCAGGCTTATCGAACCCGTATTCTTCAAGAAAGTCGTCTGGTTTCATAAATGTAGGTATCTCATGTACAAAAATAGGTGTAGTTTCTCCTACCCATGCACCGACTACGTTGAACTCCATCCACTCGACAGCTTCTTCATGTGACATACCATCCCGTTTCATAAATATCTCTACACATTTATTGTAGCTGTAAATCAAAACGTCAGGCATATTCATGCGCCCGCCTACCCCAATGATTGCTTCTTCTAGGCCGTCAGCCTTAACTAGTCTTTCGTCTGCCATCTACACTCCTTCAAAACAACTTGCACTTATTGTATAATCAACGGGCTCTTCTCCAAAATTATCAAAGATACCCTTTTCAATTAAAAATCTACTTTTAGGTATATCAGCACGACATTGATATATGTTTGCATAATACACCTGACTTTGGTGCATTATACATTTCGTTTCGCCACCATCATGGCGACTGCCTTCTACCCATACAACACAGATTAAAACAAACATCTTAACCATTAAAAGGGTTCCTTTTCTTTCGGACCCATATCAGGTGTATTAAATTGATGATCCATGTTACTATATGATGGTATTGCCCAAACGCGAACGGAACGGTTACTTATTTTCATAACCAAACTGGACCCATTTATATCCCGTAAGCGCTGGGCAATCTTGTGTGACTTGTAATCAAAGAACTTATTCTTCTTGAGAAAGTTTTCAAAATCACGAAGTCTAAAGTAGGTTAAGTTAGCCTCTTCGTCTGTCCAAGGCCGTCTTAACAGTATCTCTTCTCTTTCTTGTGCTTGCTGTAAATGACTACAGAACTCTTCTAGGTAATCATAGAACTGACCACTAGTGCTTGCATCTTCTGCAACTTCTATAATTGCTGCTTCATTTTCTTTCATCTCTGTCATCAGCGCACCAATACGAGCCTCCCACACTTGCTTGCTTACTGTTCTTGGCATGAAGTTCAGCTGTTCAAGACAGGCTTTCTGGAATGTAGGCTGTGATAGTAATGCTTCTGTATCGAGCTCCAATGGCTCTCCACTTACATCCATGAACCACACAGGTGGTATGGAGTTGTACTTTCTAAGGTTAGCTATAGTCGCACCTTGTACAGCTGACCCTACACCGTGCATCCTAGTTCGGCACAACTCTTTGTTACAATGTGCATTGATTGGTGCATCACTACATTTGTAGGCGTAATCTTTCTTCTTAGCTTGGTTAGCCACTATGTTGACCTCTGATAAAGGAAGCGGTGGATCTAAGAATGTCATGTTATAAGTAAGTATCTCTGTCTCCCAGCTGTCTGGGTATGCTTTGCGCAGATACACTGCGATATTAAATAATCCGTTGTTGCGTCCACCCTCACTTATCTTACTTGCGCACAGTGTCTGTAAGCATGGTGGTCCGTCTTTTATTATAGTATCGGGCTTTTCTTCTATCTGTAGCGATACAATCTGCTCAATAGTCTGCTTATACTGCTCGTACAGCGCTATAAACTCTTCTAGGGTCGCAGAGGTGCCATCGTCCTTGATACCATACCTGAGACCGCCTTCAGCGTCATAATAAGGTAAGTTAAGAAAATTACCTACATCTCCTCTATCGAGGTGCAGTTTTATCTGTTTTGGAAATATCTCGCTTTGGCCGTAGCCGAGTGATGCAGATATATGTTGCAAGGTTTGTTGCATATCTTTGGCATCAATCCAGTCAGTGCAAAACAAGAAGCAATGTGCGCCACCGCTCTTTGATCTACACACAACTAGAGGTAGCTTCATCTTTCTGATCTTTTGTACTAAAACCTTGTGGTCCAGTGGATACATATCTATATCTATGCACCCCCACTTACACTGTGAGTTAGCGTTGATCGGGATGATACCGAGAGAGTCGCCTTTGCCTGACAGATGACCCAACCAATGATCCTTGGTCCGTGGTTCCCTTACTAGGGACGCTCTACCAGACTTCTTACCATTGGTCTGGGTCTTATCTATCTTATACGTTCCAAAGGCTTCTTCCAGTCCATCGAATATTGAACTAAAAGTTTCCCACATGACTAGAACGGTATATCTTTCTGCAATGGCTCATCAGCCGGTGGCTGTGTTTGCGCTTGCGGTTCAGTTACTGGAGTGTCTTGGTTTTCTTGCTCGTGCTTAACCTCAACAGCTCCTTTCTCTATTGACATAGCAAAAGCTTTAGCTTCGTTGTAGACATTGATGTTAGATAATTCTTTTTCTAACTTAGCGTCCCACACAGCGTAGCTCGCTTTAGCATTGCTTTCCATAATGGTGCTTAGTCTGTAAAGATATAAGAACCTTGGTGGTTGAAAAGTAGAACCATCATTTCTTTGCTTACGTCTGGTTTGAATTAACATATTCCACTGACGGCTTTTCTTTAGTGATGTGCTTTTCATAGCAATCATTACAGCGTCTGTAGAACCGTCTTCTTTGCAGACAAGGACATAATGTTGGTGTGTCTCTTCAATGTAGTGACCAGAACCATCAAGTAAATAATCCTTATTATCGCCTTGATCTTTTTTTATCCTATCTGTCTTTGGACAGTCAGATGCTTTGTCGTAGATAGCAATCGGTGCTTTCTGATCGTCACCAAGTGCAGACCAGTGAATGAAACGTCTTTGAAAGTGACATGGTATTACTAATACACCCTCTGTTCCATTGTATATTTCACCAGTTACAGTGTTATACATATCGCCTTTTAGTGCACCTCTGTTTGCATCTAATACGGCAGGCGATAAGTTAGTTTTAAGAAAAGGAATACCAAGTACGTCCTGATCTATCTCTGAATTACCAAGACCTGAGTCATTCTCAAATATTGATTGATCTATACCAACAATCTCTGCTGGTTTCTTTTTAGCTACATTCGACATTATTTACTCCTCGTGATTTTAGCTCTTCGACCCGTCCACGCACCAAACACAGCCGGGATAGAATTACCCGCCTCTGTCTGTTCTTTTACCCAAGAACGTAGTGTCATGTTATGGATCTGTTCTTTTTGATTAACATTAAAACCTTTAGACAACGCAGTTTCATAGAAATCTTTAGCTCTGTTGTCTTCGCCCATACCAAACTCAGCTGATATTGAGTTCTTGATTAGATCCCCAAAACCATTTTCTCTGAGCCATTGATGTGCTTCAGGTCTGTCGTCAACCTTGATTGTACCTCCATATGTTGGAGATATATTTATTTTTGAACCATCTGATAACGTAAAACTTTCAAGATTGATCTCTTCCATTAACATAGGCAAATCTTCATCTGTCATTTTAAGCAGATCTTTCTTAGCCTGTTTGAGTTTCTCCTCAAGCTGGAATACTTCATCTTCTTTTAGCTTAATGTTTTCAGCTGTTTCAGCTACGCTACTAAGTTTATCTGTAGAAAGATCACTTAGATCGCCGAGGCTTTGTGCATCCGCCTCTACTTGTTGCATTAAATCACTCATACCATCTCCTTCCGTGTTTCGTGATTAAAGACTTTTATTATTGTCTTGATATAAGAATATAAAAGGTTTATCTTATATGTCAAGCACGGAGATAAAAAATGTATATATATAAGACAAAACCATTTAAGCATCAGGAAGAAATCATTGATGACAGTTGGAAAAGACCATACTACGCCTTGTTTATGGAGATGGGCTTAGGTAAATCAAAAGTTATTATTGATACGATTGGCAAGCTTAAATTAGAGGGCGAAATAGATTCTGCACTGATAATTGCACCTAAAGGTGTGTACGATAACTGGGTAAAACAAGAGATACCGAATCACTTACCTGATGAGATAGAAAGGTTCGTGGTGCGTTGGCAACCAAGCAAGGCTAAGAAGTTTCAGGACGATATGCAAAAGGTTGTGTTCGAGATGATGGCTGGTGTTAAGTTTCTTATTATGAACATAGAGGCGTTCAGCTCAGAGCGTGGTAAGAAAGCTGCTTACTATTTCTTGCGTAAGAACGAAGACAACATAATGATTATAGATGAAAGCACCACTATTAAGAACAGAAAGGCTAACAGAACCAAGAACATAATAGATGTAAGCAAGTATGCTAAATACAAGCGAATACTGACAGGATCGCCTATAACTAAATCGCCTATGGATCTGTTTTCTCAATGCGGCTTCTTAGATCCTATGGCGCTTGGTCAGGCTAGTTACTTTGCTTTTCAGAACAGATATGCTCTTGTACAACGCAAAACCTTCGGTAGCCGTAGCTTCAATGACATAGTTGGCTATAGAAGATTAGATGAGCTGAACGGCATACTAACAGGGTTTTCAGCTAGAACATTAAAGAAAGATTGTCTGGATCTACCTGATAAAATTTATGTTAAAAGAAACGTAGCTTTGACTAGTGAGCAGACTACGATTTATGAGCAAATGCGGCGATTCGCACTAGCACAGCTGGAGCGCGGGGAGCTTGCAACAACAGCTAGTGTCTTAACACAGCTCATGCGTTTACAGCAGATATGTTGTGGTTATCTTGAAAGCGACGAGGGCCGTCTGCAAGTGCTTGATAACAACAGAATTACCGAGTTGATGAACGTCGTAGAAGAAAACTCAGGCAAAGCTATCATATGGTGTAATTATGTGTACGGCATACAAGAGATAATAAAAAATCTTACGGCAGTTTACGGTGCTGATTCGGTAGCCGCGTATTATGGTGCGACTAAGCAAGAAGACAGACAAGATATTGTAAAGCGCTTTGAAGACCCAGACAGCCCGTTGCGGTTCTTTGTTGGTCATCCAAAAACAGGTGGCTATGGTATTACACTTAATCAGGCAAGCACTGTGATATATTATAGTAACAGCTATGACTTGGAGAGCCGCTTACAGTCCGAAGACAGGGCGCATAGGATAGGTCAAAAGAAATCAGTGACTTACGTCGATTTGATTGCACCTGACACTATAGACGAGAAGATAGTAGAAGCTTTGCGTAATAAGATAAACCTAGCTGACCAAGTGCTGAACGAGGAGACTAAGAACTGGTTAAGATAACAAACCTTTTCTGTAGCCATTCTGTCTGTCATAGGTGAGTGTTTCTTTACGTCCGTCTGGTACATATGAGCAGTGTATCCAGCCTGTGTTGCCACCTGTATAACACTCTAATATTAACTGATCGAAGGGTAAGTTTGCTTCTATCCAAGATGCTAATTTGTAGTTGTCTACACCAGCTACCTCAAAGTCAGCTGCTTCGCCTTTTGCATGTTGGCTAGTTGATTTTGAGCCAATCGCTTCACACAAAGCTACTGAACGGTAACCGCTTGATACTATAAAAGAGCCCCATTCATCTCTTACTGGCTGCAAAATATTTTCAGCTAGTGCAGTAAGGTTATATATGTGATCTGCGTTAGGTGTATTGTCTATACCCTTACGTTCAGCTGTCTGGCTTTTAGTTAGTTCAAGTAATGTAAAGTTTTTACTAAGTTGCATGTTATCTTCCAAATAATTTGTTAAATATGCCCACATCTGCATCGCGCTGTTGACGAGCTCGTATCATTCTAGGATCGTCAGTTGGGAGCGTATCTTGTGGTAATATTCGGGTTATGCCACCAACGTACGGTATAGATCCTATCAGCTGTTGTATTCCTGTGGCTGGCATACGTTCAACAGTTCCCATACGAGTTGGCTGACCCTCATAAAAATCTCCAGCTTTATATTTCTCTGGGTTCATGGCTTGATCGTATCTTAGTTGGTTTAAAGTATTTACAGTGTAGCCACCCGGCGTGTTTAATATATTAGAGTAATCAACATCAAAACCAAACTGCCTACCCATACGAGAAAAAAATGATTCTGGGTAAGGATTAGTTTTTGTAGCCCCTCGCATGGCGTCATAAGATGCACGAGATAATGTACTGGAGTCTCCTATGTTTTCGCCTTCATCACCTTCATAACTGTAATTAAACCCTTGATCTGTATAATCTACTACATCGTCATCAAAACTGAAGCCGTCATCAACTGCACCGCCATTTTCAAAAGTTGTTTCAGCAAGTACCCCAAGCCCACCTTTTTGAAAAGTGGGTGTAAAACTTACGGGAAACCCACCTAAGTTTGTTTGTAAACTTACAGGTGCGGTCATTCCAACTGGTGTATCTCTTACAAAACTTTGTATGCCTGTTACATCTGGAGTATATTTTATATTGTCCATGAGGCTTGCTATACCTCTGCTGATTGTAGTGGGCACATTACCAAAATTAAAAGACTGTGTTTGTGTCTGGTTATTATCAGACCCACCTTCCAAAGCACTCTGTATTGACTCTTGAGCCGCGCGATCTGTTTCTAGTCCCATGTCATAAGCAGCTCCACCTTCTCGCATCATGCGCACAGGCTGTTGTGCATTTATCAATCCGGATACAGGATCATTAGGAAACAACGATGCGAACTGTTGTCTTTGATTAGGGTTAGGCGCGGCCTGTGGGGCTGTGCCCACATTAGCCGCGAGGCGGTTGTTCACTCCGCTTTGTGGTACCGTTGCCGTTTGGGTGGTGGGAAACCCCTCGTTGGGCAAGTTAACCGAACTCTCTTCAAATTCAAATTCAGGACCTGTTACTTCTTCATCTACTTCTCTTATGACAGTTGGTGTAATTCGTTTAATAGGTTTAAAACCACTTGAACGAAGCCAGTTACTCAATGATTCAAAAGTTGTTTTAGCTTGTTGTTGCGTTCTAACTTTCTGTAACATTTGTGCTAGTCGGACTGGATCAGCCATCAACTCAGCCATTACATCCATCTTCATACTTTGAGGAACATCTCTAAAAATATTTTCCATAATTTGAACACCAGCTTGTGATTCAATTAAGCCCGTTCCCATTCCTCTTGAACCCGGTAAAGGCATTTTACTAGCTATAAATTGTCCTACAGAGGCACCTGAAATTTTCAAATAAAACCCAAGAACTCCATTAATATTATCTACAAGATCCTCTCCACCAAATTTGCCAGCAGCTTCCATAGCTTCAAATTTAACTAATTCAGTAACAAATTTTTTCACGCTATCCATTTGTTTTTGTGTAGCTATTCCATTTGAAACCATCATTTCAGCTAGATTAGTTCTTCTTAAAGCATTTGGCATCTCTGAGAAAACAGTATCGTAGAAAGCACGAGGACTAAAAGCTTGACTTGTACCACCAGCTTTTGTCATTGCATATTCTAATATAGATGAATATAGTCCACCCAAAGCTGACTCTGGGTCTTTACTTGCTTTAGCTATTCTGGATAAATTTCTTAAATCTCTTGTTGGATTTTTACCAGCTACAGCATTTCCTGCAATAAGGACAGGACTTTCTATATTTTTACCACTTGCGTTCTTTGCAAAAAACACCTGATCGTTTAATTTTTTTAATAAGTTTTTGTTTTTTTCTTTCACTGTAGAAAGCGTAGCTACTGCTGTATCGAGGTTTGATAAATCATCTCTCAGACCCTGAAAAGCTTGGTTGTCAAGAAGCTCTTTATTAGCCTCCATCCATTTTCCAAGTGCCTTTTCATTAAGAGTCCCTGTTGTAGGATCTATTGCAGCTGCTCTTGCGTTTCTTAAAATTAATTCAAGCACACCTGTTATACTATTTGGAAGTTCCTCAGCACCTTGAAGGTTGTTTTCTTTTGCAAAAACACCAATGTTTTGTATTTGTTTTACTCTTAAATTAGTTGCATCAGCACTTCCACCTAATAACTTTTCTGCTAAAGTTTCAGGATTATTTTTTATTTTACCACGACTGGTTTTTGCAATGATGTCGCCAGCAAATGTGTCAGTGTATACTTTATTAAAAGCATTTGAATATGCTCTAGCATTATCATAGTCAATATTAACACCTTCATCAAATGAGTTTAAATCATTTAATATTGCTTTTGCAAAATCTCCAGCAAAGTTTGCAGCTGAGGCATCACCGTTCTGTCCACTTAGTCCTCTTTGTATTCCTAAAGCTAAACTCCTCATTTTCACTAATTCACCTGAAGTTATTGTGCCGGGTTCATCAGGTAAAACGTCCTCAGTTTCAACCACCTTGTTTAGTTTAGCTTGCTTTAAATATGTGTTGTAATATTTTAAAGCTGCCTTATGCACTTTCATGTCTTCGTTATATCTTTGAGTAAAGTTAGTGATCTGATCTCTCGAAAAGCCTCTACGAGCAGTATCTAATTTGACAGGCGCTTTACTTTTAAGATAGGATAATGCTTTTTGTGCAAAGTCAGTGTCGTCCTTAAAATCAATGACGTTATCATTAACATCATCTAATTTAGTTTGTAATCTATTTTTTGGCTGACCTAGAACTGTTATATCAAAACTTTTGACTAAATCTTGCATGTCTGTTTCAAGTTTATCAGACTTAGTTACACCTGTCCCAGTCCCCTCGTCTAAAAGTTTCGGATCGATTAAATCACCAAAACCAAGCTCATTACTTTTTCGATTGGCAAATTTAAACAATGGTTTTAAATTTTTAGCGAAAAATTCTCTATATTCTGTAGGCACATCAGGTCCTGTAAACCTGTCTTGAAATAGTTTTATAAAATTTGGAACATCTAATTCATTACCTTCTCCATCTACAAACTTTGTAAGTTCGACAGATTTAACTTTTTGCCAATTTGATTTTTCAGTTGCTCTACCAAGCTGTTGTTGGGCTTTTACCATTTCAAATAATTTTTGACCCAACTCTGAATTTAACTCAGGCTCATCACCCTTTACTTTACTAAAAGAAGATAAAACCTCGTCAGTTGCATTTTTTAATCTAAATGCTATGGCGTCTGAGAATAAAGCTTCAGATAATTTCATGGCTTCTTTGATAGCATCTCGGTCACCGGTCTTTACCAATGCTACTATTACATTTCGTATAGCCTGTCCTTGTTGTGCTATTGCTGATTTTTGTTGTTTCCCTAAACCTCTGTTGGTTTGTGCTAAAGCTGCTTCAACCGACATAAGAACAGGACTATTAGCTTTTAACCCCGCGGTAAGCTCTACATCAAAGTTAGGGTCAGTTTTATCAAGTTCACTTAATTTTTTAATTAAAGCATCAAACTTAGTTTGATCTTGTAAATATGTTGGATCAATCTCACCTTGTTCTTCCAATAACTCTAATATTTTTTTAGCACCGGCTTGTCTTTGTCTTTCTTTTATAAAACCTAAACCCTCTTTGGCAGCTCGTATGGTGCCCTCTTTATCTTGTACAGCCTGTTTAGTTCTGCCAAAAGCATTTTTAAGAGCTTGCATAATTGCACTGGCTCTATCAACTAGTAAAGTAGCAGCTACACCGGGGACTATTGAACCACCGGATTCTAAAGCCACACGAGGCACAGCTTGACCGGGAAAAGATTCTTCTGCAACGCCAGCAAAACCTGTTTGTGAAACACCAGCAACACCCTCCACAGCTAAGGTCGTTTTTGGACTTTTTCTAGCAAATTGTGAAGAAGCAGATAACATTTTCTCAATGCCATTTACCAGCCTCACTAAATTAGGACCTTTACCTTTTGCTAAACTTTTGGCAACATCTTTGTTTTTAAAATCAGTCGCAGTAACTGGTCCTTTTTTCATAACCTCCACAAGATTATCGAGGTACTTAGCTGCACCAAAATCTACATTCTTTGAAATCAAAAAAGGTGTAGGCAACCAACTAAAAACACCGGCAGCTGTTTTACCTTGTGCATATGCCTTTCGTGTGCCCGGTAAGATGGTACGTTCATCTCCAAATAATTCTGAAGTCAGTAAATCACCACCTTCATATGCACCAAAAGCTCCTAATATGGTAGACCCTAGTGTTACACCAAATTTAAAAGGGGGCGAACCGGGTACTCTAGCTCCTATCTTTGCCCCTGTAACAGCACCTGCTAGACTTAAAGTTTGAGGTATTACGTCTCTCTTAAAACCTTCTTTAAAATCACCAAATATTAATTTTTGTCCTTTTTCATCTCTAGCAAGAAATTCAATGATTTCATCATTACTGTTGAATTTTCTTTCAGCGGCAGATAAATTTGCAAATGCTGGTATTTGGTCAAAAAATGGTGCAGTTCCATCTAACAAGTTATTATAATCAAAAAGCCCCGGAGATTGAACAGCTGCTTTTGAAACAACGTCTCTTGCAATAATCTCATCAATCGGCATGAACTTTGTTACGCCGTCAACAGTGCTTTCTGTCCCTGATCCGAAGGTATCATATAATTCATTTATACCAGCTTGGGTTAGTTCTACAGGTGCTAGTGTAAAAGTGCTCATCCGCCCGGTGCCTTAATTATTTGATCTAAAATCTTTTTTCTATTATCTTGCGTCATACCGCTACTACCAGTAGCTGCCTTAGTGTCATATCCGCCTAACATGAATAAAAGTCTGTCAATCTCATTGTTATTTGTCAATAATCCTTTGGCTTCTGTTGAATCTAAAGGACCAGTCAAGAGTTTTAAATTATAGTTTTTCTGAGCGATCAAAGTTTGTTTAAAATTAACCATTCGTTTAATTTCGTTATCGCCATCAGTAAAAATTTTCTCAGGATCAACAAACAGACCTGCTACAAACTCCATCTCACGAACAGGGAATTTGTTATTTTTAACTAAGGCTGATCTACCTAAAGCTATAATAGTTTTCAAATATTGTCTTGCTTGTATTGTTTCTGTGCCGACTTGTAAAAAGTCACTTGGT